>ERZ1645187.3-NODE-3-length-248039-cov-98.949763_pt1 | contig 248039 bp, 237 predicted proteins | sample MGYA00575352_ERZ1645187 | MGnify/ENA primary metagenome ERZ1645187 (study PRJEB40837, sample SAMN11349314) | freshwater sediment metagenome | isolation source: river sediment | host: Sediment | place: India: Wazaribad , New Delhi | collected 2017-02-21 ...
CCGGGGGGGGCCCCCCCCCCCCCGCCCCCGCCGCGGGGGGGGGGGGGGGGGGGGGGGGGCCGCAACAGGCGGTCCGGGTGCGGCTTGCCCCTCATCCGGCCTTCGGCCACCTTCTCCCCGCACACGGGGAGAAGGAAGAGGCGCGATGCGTGGAGCTGACATCGAGCGCACGGAACGCGCGCGCGCACTAAGGAACGCCGCGCCTTCGGCGGAATCGCTCTTGTGGTCGCGGTTGCGTGCGCGGCGACTTGGCGGATTCAAATTCGTGCGCCAGACGCCGATTGGGCCTTTCTTCGCCGATTTCTGTTGTCGCCCCGAAAAGCTGGTCGTGGAAATCGATGGCGCGACCCATTCGAGGGATGCGGAGATTGCGCGCGATGCGCGCCGCACAGGGTTTCTCCGAAGCGAGGGCTACCGCGTTCTGCGTTTCACCAACGACGATGTCTTTTCCACGCTGGACGGCGTGCTGGAAACCCTTCTTGCCGCCCTCGAACGTCGCGAGACGCTTGACCCCCTCTCCCCGCGAGCGGGGAGAGGGGGGTGAGGGGCGGCGCGTGACCACGGCGTTATCGAACTTCTTGGAGGGCGCTACCGGTTGGTTCGTTGTTGACCGGATCGACGAAATAGGATAAAAAACCTATATGTCTCCCGACCCCGACCCCGACCTCGCCCGCCGCCCCCGCACCCTTCGCGTTTTCACCGATTCCGACATGGAGCGAATGCGCGATCTTTATTACGACCGCGCCGTGCCGCTGACGAAGGTCGCGGCGAAATTCGGCGTGCCTGTCTCCACCTTCCTGCGCTGGATCGCGGAAATGGACTGGCCGCGCCGCTCCGTGCAGGCGGCGCGCGAGAATCCGCGCCGCGACCTGTTCGCGGAAGCCGAGGAACAGCGCGAAACGGAGCGGGCGCCGCGCCGGCGCAAGTCCGCCGGGCCGATCGATCCGTTCGGACTCGCACGCGATGTCGCCAGCGCCGCGCGGGCCGAACTCGACGCGTTGAAGCGCGAGCCGGCGCCGAAGGATTTCCTGTCGCGCCGCCGGCGCGCGGCGGTCATCGACCAGCTCTCGCGCGCGCTCGCGCGCATGCAGCGGATGGAGCGCGCGCGCGAGGACCGCGTCATGGAGCTCGAAAAGGCGACCCTTGCGCTCGCCCGTTCGCTCAAGCGCCCGAAGGCGCCGCCCGCGCGCAAGCGGCCGGGCGCGATCGTTCAGTCGTTCGGCGCCGGCGGCCTTCGCGAGTGGTGAGACGCCGCGAGGCTCCAAAGCCCGCCGTCCTTGCGCGGCGCGCGGTTCCGCTGCGTGAGCACGGGCGGGCGCCTCGGGATGGCTGTTTTGCTCGCACGCACTGACGACATGGGGGCGGACGCGCGGCCGTTCCGTGCTATGCCGGCGGCGCAACGGGAATGGAACAGTGACGGATGAATTGCAGGCGCGGCTCGATGCGCTCGAGATGCGGGTCGCCCATCAGGATCGCGTCATCGCCGATCTCAACGACGTGATCGTCGAGCACTGGCGCAAGATCGCCGCGCTCGAACGGCATATCGGCCTGTTGCGCGAGGAATTGCAGAATATCGCGCCCGCCCGCGAGGGGCAGGAGCCGCCGCCGCCCCACTACTGAAGGCGGCGGCGCATTTCGAAGCTTCAGATCACGCCCTGCGCCATCATGGCGTCGGCGACCTTCACGAAGCCGGCGATGTTCGCGCCGTCGACGTAGCTGACCGAGCCGTCCGGCCGAACGCCGTGTTCGAGGCATTTCTGGTGGATGCCGACCATGATGGTGTGCAGCCGGCCGTCCACTTCGTCCGCCGGCCAGGACAGACGCATCGCGTTCTGGCTCATTTCGAGGCCGGACGTCGCCACGCCGCCGGCGTTGCTCGCCTTGCCGGGCGCATAGAGCACGTCGGCGTCCTCGAAAATCTTCACGGCGTCGGCGGTGGTCGGCATGTTGGCGCCCTCGGCCACGCAGATCACCTTGTTCTTCACCAGCGTGCGGGCGTCGGCGACGTTCAGCTCGTTCTGCGTCGCCGACGGCAGCGCCACGTCCACCGGCACATGCCAGGGCGTGCGGCCTTCCAGGAAGGTCGTCTTCGTCAGCTTGGCGTAATCGGAGACGCGACCGAGAAGGTTGTTCTTCACGTCCATGAGAATTTCGAGCTTCTCGCGGTCGAACCCGTCCTCGTCGACCATCGTGCCGCTGGAATCGGAAATGGTGACGACCTTGGCGCCGAGCGCCATGGCTTTCTCAATCGCATATTGCGCGACGTTGCCGGAGCCCGACACGCTGACGCGCGCGCCCTCGAAACTGCGCCCGCGGCGTTTCAGCATCTGTTCGGCGAAATAGACCGTGCCGTAGCCGGTCGCCTCGGGGCGGATCAGCGAACCGCCGTAGCTCAGGCCCTTGCCGGTGAAGACGCAGTCGGCGCGGTTGGTCAGCTTGCGCATCATGCCCGTCATGAAACCGATCTCGCGACCGCCGACGCCAATGTCGCCGGCCGGCACGTCGGTATGGGCGCCCACATGGCGAAACAGCTCCGACACGAAGGCCTGGCAGAAGCGCATCACCTCGCCGTTCGACTTGCCCTTGGGGTCGAAGTCTGACCCGCCCTTGCCGCCGCCCATCGGCAGCGTGGTCAGCGCGTTCTTGAACGTCTGTTCGAAGGCGAGGAATTTCAGGATGGACAGATTGACGGACGGGTGGAAACGCAGCCCCCCCTTGTAGGGGCCGATGGCCGAATTGTGCTGCACGCGGTAGCCGCGATTGACCTGCACCTCGCCGCGGTCGTCGACCCAGCAGACGCGGAACAGGATGACCCGCTCGGGCTCGACGATCCGCTGGATGAGGCCGTGCTCGGCGTATTTCGGATTGCGCTCGATGAATGGCCACACGCTTTCGAGCACTTCCGTCGTGGCTTGCAGGAATTCCGGTTGTCCCGGGTTGGCCGCCTGCACCCCTGCGAGGAAATCCTCAAGCGACCCGTTTTTGTTCACCATTACGCCCTCCAGCCCAAATTTTCGGCATGGGCCTTCGCAGCGTTTGACCGGCAGGTCAATGCATGGCGCTCAAAAAACGTGCGATTGAACGTCACACGGGCGTTCTGTTCGAAAAAAGGTCAGAATCGTCTCAGTCGAACAGGCTGGAGACCGATTCCTCCTTGGCCGTGCGGGCGATGGCCTCGCCGATCAGACCGGCGATGGTGATGACCCGGATGTTCCTGGCCAGCCGGATGGCCTCCGTGGGGGCGATGGTGTCGGTGATGACCAGTTCCTTCAGCTTGGAGGACGAGATGCGCGCCACCGCGCCGCCCGACAGCACGCCGTGGGTGATGTAGGCGTAGACGTCCTTCGCGCCCTCGTTCAGCAGCGCCTCGGCCGCGTTGCAGAGCGTGCCGCCGGAATCGACGATGTCGTCGACCAGAATGCAGCTCTTGCCCGCCACCTCGCCGATGATGTTCATCACTTCCGATTCGCCCGCGCGCTCGCGGCGCTTGTCGACAATGGCGAGGGGCGCGTCGATCCGTTTGGCGATGGCGCGGGCGCGCACCACGCCGCCGACGTCCGGCGACACGACCATCACGTTCGACAGGTCGAGCTTTTCCTTGATGTCGCGCACCATCACGGGGGCTGCGAACAGATTGTCGGTCGGAATGTCGAAAAAGCCCTGAATCTGGCCGGCGTGCAGGTCGACCGTCAGCACGCGGTCGGCGCCGGCGCGCGTGATGAGATTGGCCACCAGTTTGGCGGAGATCGGCGTGCGGGGGCCCGCCTTGCGGTCCTGCCGGGCGTAGCCGAAATAGGGCACGACCGCCGTGATGCGCCGGGCGGAGGCGCGCCGCAGCGCGTCCGTCATGATCAGCAGCTCCATCAGGTGGTCGTTGGCCGGAAACGAGGTGGACTGCACGATGAACGTGTCCTGGCCGCGCACGTTTTCCTGAATCTCGACGAAAATCTCCATGTCCGCGAAACGGCGGACCTGGCAATGGGTGAGCGGGGCGCCGAGATAGGCGGCGACGGCTTCTGTCAGGGGCCGGTTGGAGTTGCCCGCCAGAATTTTCATGCCCGCCATTGTGCGCCCCGTGTCAGTCGCGGGCGGTCATAGCAGCCGGTTCGGACGCTCACAATACGACAGGCCGGCGACGCCGCAGGTTTGCGCACAGCTATTGCGCCGGCAGGCGGCCGCTATTGCGCAGCCGCCAGACCGACGCGCGGCGCGGGGGTGGACGGCGGCGCGGATCTGGCGATGGCGGTCGCGCCGCCGGCGGCCGCGATCGCCTCGGGTGTGTTGGACAGGGCGGCGGCCATGTCGTCGGCCGCGCGGTCGGCCAGAAGGCGCAGCGTCGTCTCCTCGAGCGCCCAGGGATCGGCGCCGGCGCCGCGCGCGGTCGCCTCGCCCGACAGACGCATGGCGCGGCGCCGGTCCTTGTCGAACATGTCGAACACGTAGGAAACGCGAGTCGCGCCGGCCTCGGCGGGGGCGGCGGAGAGGTAGAAGCGCAGAAGGTAGTCGGCCTTGCCGGGCTCGGCGATGGCGACGTCGCGGGCGGCGGCGGCCGGCGCCAGCGCGGCGGCGAACCTGTCGGCCGCCTCGCGCGGCGCGCCGTTCACGCCCGCCAGCGCCGCCCGCGCGCCGGCCGGGCTTACGCCCTCGCGGCGGGCGATGCGGGCCGCCGGCTCGATCTGCGCCTGCCCGACGGTGTCCACGCAGCCCGAAACGGCCATCGCAAGGCCCGCGAGCGCCACCGCGCGCGCCGCGTTCAAGCGGTCCAGTCGCATGTCGACTTCCTCCCAGGGTCGGTCGAAACCTAGGCGCAGGCCGCGCCGCCGTCCAGAACGCGGTCGCCTTCCGGCGCAGGCGCCGCGGCTGCCGGGCGCAGGACATTGCGCGCGCGGGCGCGGCCTGTCATTGAGCGGCCGGAAAGGAGCGCCGGAATGACCGACGACATGGATGTACGCGACTGCAACGGAGCGAAGCTCGCCGACGGCGACAACGTCACGCTGATCAAGGATCTGAAGGTGAAGGGTTCGTCCGTCACGCTCAAGCGCGGGACGGTGGTGAAGTCGATCCGCCTGACCGACGATCCCGGCGAGATCGAGGGCAAGTCGGACAAGGTGAAGGGCCTCGTGCTGAAAACCGAGTTCGTGAAAAAGGCCTGAATCGTTCGCTCGAGCGGCCCGTCGGGTTGCATCGGCGGGCGCGCGCGACCTAAATCGGAGCATGACTCCCAAACCAGCGCCCGACGCGCCCGCCGACGCTTTCGCGGACGACAACGCGCTCGACGAAGAGCAGAGCCTGCCGGCGCCCGATCTCGATTTCGCGGACACGGCGCCGGCCTCGCTCGCGCGTGGCGTGGAGGCGATCCGCGCGCAGTGGAAGACCGCGCCGCTCGGACCGGGCGTCTATCGCATGATCGGCGCGGACGGCGAGGTGCTCTATGTGGGCAAGGCGCGCAGCATCAAGAAGCGCATTGCGTCCTACATGCGCGGCGAGGGCCACACCAACCGCATCGCGCGGATGATCGCGCTCACCGCCTCCATGGTTCTCGTTTCGACGCAGACCGAGACCGAGGCGCTGCTGCTCGAAACCAATCTCATCAAACAGCTCAAGCCGCGCTTCAACGTGCTGATGCGCGACGACAAGAGCTTTCCCTACATTCTCATCACGCGCGACCACCCGGCGCCGCAGATCGCCAAACATCGCGGCGCGCGCACGCGCAAGGGCGATTATTTCGGCCCCTTCGCGAGCGCGCAGGCGGTGCATCGCACGCTCAACGCGCTGGAGCGCGCCTTCCTCCTGCGCTCATGCTCGGATTCCTATTACGAGAACCGCACGCGACCGTGCCTGCTCCACCAGATCAAGCGCTGCTCCGGCCCGTGCACCGGCGAGATCGCGCTGGCCGACTACGCGCTGCTGGTGAACGAGGCGCACGATTTTCTCTCCGGCAGGAGCCGGGCGGTGCGGGCGGCGCTGGCGCAGGAGATGGAGGCGGCGGCCGGAAAGCTCGAATTCGAAACGGCGGCGCGGCTGCGCGATCGCATCGCGGCGCTCTCGGCCATCCAGGGCCAGCAGGGGATCAATCCGCGCGGCGTGGAGGAGGCCGACGTCTTCGCCGTCGCCGAGCAGGCGGGCCAGTTCTGCATCGAGGTCTTCTTCATCCGCACGTTCCAGAACTGGGGCAACCGCGCCTATTTTCCGCGCGCCGACCGCTCGCTTTCGCAAGGCGAGGTGCTCGACGCCTTCGTCGCGCAGTTCTACGCCGAGCGGCCGGCGCCGGCGCGCGTGCTGCTGAACGCGGCGATCGAGGATCGCGAGCTTCTGGCCGAAGCGCTGTCGCTGCGCACGGGCCGCAGGGTGGAGGTCGCCTGTCCGCAGCGCGGCGAGAAGCGCGAGCTGGTCGAGCATGCGGCCGCCAACGCGCGCGAGACGCTGGCGCGCAAGCTGGCGGAGGCGGCGAGCCAGGAAAAGCTGCTGGCCGCGCTCGCCGGCGCGCTCGGGGTGGAGAAAAAACTGCGGCGCGTGGAAGTCTACGACAATTCCCACATCGCCGGCGCCAACGCCATCGGCGCGATGATCGTCGCCGGCGCGGGCGGGTTCATGAAGCAGCACTACCGCACGTTCAACATCCAGAGAGCGGAGCTGACGCCCGGCGACGATTACGGAATGATGCGCGAGGTCCTGCAACGGCGTTTCGCCCGGCTGAAACGGGAAACGCGGGAGCCGGAGACCGCGCCCGAGGCCGCCGGCGATCCGCAGTGCGCCGCCCCCCCATCGGGAGGTTCCGGCCGCCTTCCGCCCGTCGACGGGGAGAAGGAGGAGGGGGCGGACGCCTTTCCGGCCTGGCCCGACCTCGTGATCGTCGACGGCGGGCGCGGGCAGTTCGAGGCCGCGCGCGCCGTGCTGGCGGAGCTGGGCGTGGGCGATGTGGCGCTCGCCGCGATCGCCAAGGGCGCGGATCGCGATTCGGGGCGCGAGCAGTTTTTCGTGGAGGGCCGCGCGCCTTTCAGGCTCGCCCCGCGCGATCCCGCGCTCTATCTGGCGCAGCGCCTGCGCGACGAGGCGCATCGCTTCGCCATCGGCACGCATCGGGCGCGGCGCAGGAAAGCGTTCACGCGTTCGCCGCTCGACGAGATCGCGGGCGTGGGGCCGGCGCGCAAACGCGCGCTGCTGCAGGCCTTCGGCACGGCCAAGGCCGTGTCGCGCGCCTCGCTGGCCGATCTCGAAAAGACGCCCGGCGTGAATGCGGCGACCGCGCGGCTGGTCTATGCTCATTTCAACGAGAAAGGGTGAGGCGCCGTGCCCGACCCGACAGCGCCCGAGCGCAGCCATATTGACGATCCGGTCGGCGGCATGTTCCCTGCCGCCATGTCTTCGACGTCGCTGCCGGAGCGCGGCGCCCGCGCGCGCAAGGGCGCGGGCCCCTGGTCCTTGCCGAACATCCTCACCTACGGCCGTGTCGTCGCCGTGCCGGTGGTGGTGGCGCTCATGTTCTGGCCGGACGAATTCTGGATGCGCTGGACCGCGCTCGGCCTGTTCACGCTGGCGGCGATCACCGATTTCCTGGACGGTTATCTGGCGCGCGCCTGGTCGCAGCAATCCTCCATGGGGCGGATGCTCGACCCGATCGCCGACAAGCTGCTGGTGGCGGCCGTTCTGCTGATGCTGGTGGCCGACCGCACCATCGCGAGCTGGTCGCTGTGGGCGGCGATCGTCATATTGTGCCGCGAGATTCTGGTCTCGGGCCTGCGCGAGTTTCTGGCCGAGCTGAAGGTTTCCGTGCCCGTGAGCGCGGTCGCCAAGTGGAAGACCACGGTGCAGCTCATCGCGCTCGGCTTTCTGATCGCCGGGCGGGCGGGCGAACACGTGCTGCCGGGCACCACGCGCATCGGCCTCGTTCTGCTGTGGGTCGCCGCCCTCCTCACGCTCTACACCGGCTGGGACTATATGAAGGCTGGACTGAAACACGTGACGAAGGAGGCGCCGTGAAAGCCGTCTATTTCGCCTGGGTGCGCGAGCGGATCGGCCGGACGGACGAGGATATCGCGCCGCCGGCCTCGGTGGCCACCGTCGGCGACCTGATCGCCTGGCTGTCGGCGCGCGGCGAAAACTACGCCTTCGCGTTCGAGAAGGCGGGCGCGATCCGCGCCGCGCTCGACAGAAAACATGTCAAACACGACGCGCCGATCGCCGGCGCGCGCGAGGTGGCCTTCTTTCCGCCGATGACCGGGGGCTGAGATGGCGCGGGTGCGCGTGCAGGCGGCGCCGTTCGATGTCGCGGCCGAGACGCGGGCGCTGACGGGCGGCCGCACCGACATCGGCGCGGTCGTGACTTTCGTCGGGCTGTGCCGCGACGAGGGCGGGACGCTGGCGGCCCTCGAACTCGAACACTACCCCGGCATGGCGGAAGACGAGATCCGGCGCGTGGCGGACGAGGCGCAGGCGCGCTGGCCGCTGATGGGCCTGACCGCCATCCATCGCCACGGGCCGATCGCGCCGGGTGAGGAGATCGTGCTGGTGATCGCCTGCTCGGCGCATCGGGCGGCGGCGTTCGCGGCGGCCGAGTTCCTCATGGATTTCCTGAAGACGCGCGCGCCGTTCTGGAAAAAGGAACGCCGCCGCGACGGGCGCGACGGCGATTGGGTCGATGCGCGCGAAGAAGACGAAACCGTCCTTGCGCGGTGGTCGAGCCGCCCGTGAACGGGCGCTCGCTTCAACGAGCGTGTTTCACTTCATCGGGCAGGTGTTCATGCCGATCAGCCGATAGGCCGGGCACCAGCGGAACAGGCCGGTCGCCAAGGGCAGAAGGCCGACCCAGCCCCACGGGGTCTGCGGGCCGACGAACACGAGCGAGATGAGAACGAGGCCGACGACGATCCGCAGAATGCGGTCGAGGCCGCCGACATTGGCGAGCATGGAATTTCTCCCTGGTTGAACCCGATGGAGAAAGACTACGACCATCGCCGCCGCCTGTCTGTGATCAAGTCACAGACGCGCGCGCCTCCAGCGCCTCGCGGTCGACGAGTTCGATCTCCCCGCGCCCCAGCCGCACCAGTCCCGCCTTCGCGAAGGCCTGCAACTGGCGGCTGACGACCTCGCGCGCCGAGCCGATCTCCTCGGCCAGCGTCTGGTGGGTGGCCGCCAGACGGTTGTCGGCGCCGGCGCGGGCGATGAGGATCTGGGCGATGCGGGAATCGACGCGCGCGAAGGCGACCGTCTCCAGAAGCCGGCTGATGTCCTGCATGCGCTGCCCGAAGCGGGCGAAGACGAAGCCGCGGAACACGTGCGAGAGCGCCATCAACCGCTCGAACCGCGCAGCCGGGATCATGACCAGCGTGACGGGCGATTCGGTTACGCCCTCGGCGGAATATTCGAGGCCGGCCATCAGGCAGAGCGTCGTCTGCACGCACACTTCCTCGCGCGCCACGCGATAGAGCACGAGCGCGCGGCCGCTCTGCGCGTTGAGCCCGACGCGCACCACGCCCGACAACACGACGACGAAGCCCATGCAGGGCGCGCCCGGCGCGAACAGCGTGCGGCCGGCCTCGATCGTGAACGGCTGCAGGTCCTCGATCAGCGCGCGCGCCGCCGGCTCCAGCCCCGCCAGGGACGAAACGGCGTCGATCCATGAGCTTTTCATATCGGCGTCGGCCATGTCATTGTCCGGTTCTTCCGTACGAACGACCATAACAGACCGTGCGGGCCGCCGCGCGCCAGAGGAAACCATGCCCGAATTCTACTACGAGGATTTCAACCCCGGCGACGATCTGAAATTCAGCCGCGGGCGCGAGGTGACCAAAGAGGAGATCATCCGCTTCGCTGAACAATACGATCCCCAGCCGTTCCATCTGGACGAGGCGGCGGGCAGGGCGTCGATCCTGGGAGGGTTGTCGGCGTCGGGCTGGCACACGTGCTCGATGATGATGCGCGCGAACTACGATCACTGGATTTCGCGCACCGCCTCGCTCGGCGCGCCGGGCATCGAACAGGTGAAGTGGATGAAGCCCGTGCTGCCCGGCGACATGCTGCGCTTCGTGCGGCGCGTGGTCGACAAGCGCGTGTCGCGCACGAAACCGGACATGGGATTCGTGACGTTCGAGATGGACGGGTTCAATCAGCGCGGCGAGCAGTTCTTCTTTCAGAAGCACATGCAGATGGTGGCGGTGCGCCGGCCGCAGGGCGCGCCGCAGCCGGCCGCGCGCGACAGGAGCAAGGCCGAGGAAAAACCGCAGAAGCCGCAGGACAGCGGCTTCGGCTCGGGCGGCTATTTCGAGGACATTCCGCTCAACGCCTATAGCGAATCGGGTTCGTCCACCTTCACCAAGGACAGCATCGTGGCGTTCGCGCGCGAATTCGATCCGCAGCCCTTCCATCTCGACGAGGCGGCCGCGCGCGCGAGCCATTTCGGCGGGCTGGCGGCCTCCGGCTGGCAGACGGCGTCGTTGTGGATGCGCAACGGCATCCTGCGGCGCCAGGAATGGCTGAAGGAGCAGCGCGCGCGCGGCGTGGAGACGGTGGAAGGCGGTCCATCGCCGGGCTTCACGGACATGCGCTGGATCAAGCCCGTGCTGGCGGGCGACACGGTGACGTTCGGCTCGATGGTGGTCGAAAAGCGGCTCACCTCGCGCAAGGGCTGGGGCCTGGCGTTCTCGCACAACACGGGATTCAACCAGCACGGCGACCTCGTCTTCTCCTATCGCGGCTCGCATTTCGTGCCGGTGCGCGGATGATGCGCGGCGCGTGCGCCCCGGCACGGCCGGGCGCGCCGCGGACCGACAGAGTGCGCGCGGGGAGGTTCGCCATGCGCATCGTTCTCATGTCGCTCACGCTGCTTTTCGCTGCGCCGGCCGTCGCGGCCGACAGCATTTACACCCGCCATGTGTGGGAGAAATGCCGCACGCTGAAGGACGACGGCGTAGTTTCGGCAAAGAGCTGCAAGGGGCCGGGCGGCCTGCCGATTCTGTACGAGAACGAGCCGGACGCGGCCTTCGTGTCGTTCGGCGAGCGGGGATTTGTCGGCGAGGGAATCGGGTCGGATCTGGCGACGGCGCCGGGCGACGCTGTGGAGTGGCGCAGGGACGGCGGCCCGCCGTTCGCCGCCATCCTGCGCTACGCGGTGGGCGCGAGCGTAACGGCGCCGCATGTGAGCCGGCTGGTCGTCTACAAGCTCGAGGGGCGGCGTTCGTCCTGCATCGTGGCGATCGTCGGCCCGGTCGCGAACGCCAACGCGCGGGCGCGCGCGATCGCCGATGCGCGGGCGCGCGGTTTCGCCTGCGGCAAGGACGCCATCGTCCGCGAGTGAGCGATCAGTGTCCGCCGAATGTGATGAGCGTGCGCACCGGCACGCCCAGCGCCTCGATCTTCCGCGCGCCGCCGAGATCGGGCAGGTCGATGACGAAACAGGCGGCGACGACGTCGGCGCCGATCTTCTTCAACAGTTTCACTGCGCCTTCGGCCGTGCCGCCGGTGGCGATCAGATCGTCCACCAGAATCACGCGCTCGCCGGGCGCGACCGCATCCTCGTGCATCTCCATTTCGTCGACGCCGTATTCGAGCGAATAGGCGATCGACACCTTGGCGTGCGGCAGCTTGCCCTTCTTGCGAATCGGCACGAAGCCGGCCGACAGCTGGTGGGCGACCGCGCCGCCGAGAATGAAACCGCGCGCCTCCATGCCCGCCACTTTCTCGATGCGCTGGCCGGCCCAGGGATGGACGAGTTCGTCCACGGCGCGGCGAAAGGCGCGCGCGTCGCCCAGCAGCGTCGTGATGTCGCGAAACTGGATGCCGGGCTTGGGATAGTCGGGAATGGTGCGGATGGCGGCGCGCAGCGCCTTGTCCAGTGTGGCGGACGTCATGGTCGCTTCTTTTCGGTGTCTCGTCTGGGACGCAGGGCGCGATTATGGTCAGATGAACGCCGATTACCAGAGTGGAGCGCCACAATGAACGAAACCCGGATTTCCATCGTCGATATCGACATTCCCTTCACCCGCCTCGTGGCCATCTTCATCAAATGGGGCATCGCCGCCATTCCCGCGACGATCGCGATTTCGGTCATTTTCAGCCTGTTCTTCTCGCTGATGTGGGGCCTGCTCGGATTCGGCGCCTGGAAAGTCCCCACCACGCGCCTGTAGCGATCAGGCGCGCGCGACGCGCGCCATGATCGCGTCAAGCTTTTTCATGAGCGCGGGATCGCGCGCGTCCGGCGCGGTGACGATCGCCGTGTCGAGCGCGCGGTCGGAGCCGATGGGGCAGGGTTCGTGCTCGGCCGGGAAGTCGCGCAACAGACGGGCCACGAGACGGCTCGCCTTGTCGGCGTTGGCGCGCACCACTTCGAGGATGGCCGACACTTCCACATTCTCGTGGTCGGAATGCCAGCAATCGTAGTCGGTCACCATGGCGACGGTGGCGTAGGAGATCTCCGCCTCGCGCGCCAGCTTGACCTCCGGACAGGCGGTCATGCCGATCACGTCGTAGCCGGCCACCTTGTAGCCGAGCGATTCCGCGTAGGTGGAGAACTGCGGGCCTTCCATGCAGACGTAGGTTCCCCCGCGCCGGTGCGCGATGTTCTCGGCCTCCGCGGCCGCGGCGACGCGCGCGGCCAGACGCGGCGCCACGGGATGAGCGAGCGAGACATGCGCCACGCAGCCGTTGCCGAAGAACGACGACTGCCGCCCGAACGTGCGATCGACGAACTGGTCGACCAGCACGAAGACGCCGGGATGCAGATCCTCGCGAAACGAGCCGCAGGCGGAGACGGACACGATGTCCGTCACGCCGACGCGTTTGAGCGCGTCGATATTGGCGCGATAGTTGATGCCCGACGGCGTCAGCGCGTGGCCGCGCCCGTGGCGCGGCAGAAACACCGCCTGCGTCGCGCCGATGCGCCCGAAATGCAGAGCGTCGGACGGTTCGCCCCACGGGGTATCGACCTTTTCCACACGCCGGTCGACGAGGCCCGGCAGATCGTAGACGCCCGAGCCGCCGATGATTCCCACAATCGCACGCGTCATCATGCCCCCAATTTCGCCTTGGCGTCGCCGGACCTGGCGCGCCTGCCGGCCTCACCGGCGCCTTCTCGCTCGGCGAGCCGGTTTCCACTTGGCCCGAAAACGCTCTAGACTCGATGTCGAGCGTTGGCCCTGCGGTCCAACATATGGTCTTATTGGGGAATTCGAACGATTTTTCCAGAGTCGCCCGCATACGTCGCGCGACCCTTCCAAAATCCACAGTCATCCGTGTTCGCGCGACGTGGAGCGGCCCCGTCGAACGCATGCGGCGTCGTCCGGTCGCGGTCCCGCATCTTGTGAGCGGGCCGCCGGGCGGCGTATTTTTCGAGACCTGTTTCCTGCCGCCGTTGCGACACGCGTTGGAGGCGCGACATGACCGAAACCAAAGCCACGCACGCGCCGCTCGTCATCGTCGGCTCCGGCCCGGCCGGCTACACCGCCGCCATCTACGCCGCGCGCGCGATGCTGCGCCCCGTGCTCATCTCCGGGTTCGAGCCGGGCGGGCAACTGATGATCACGACGGATGTCGAGAATTATCCCGGTTTCGCCGAACCGATCCAGGGTCCGTGGCTGATGGAGCAGATGCGGCTGCAGGCCGAACACGTGGGCGCGCAGCTCGTGTCGGATTACGTGACGTCGGTCGCGCTGTCGGAGCGGCCGATGCGCCTGACCTGCGACTCGGGCGCAGTCTATACGTGCGACGCGCTCGTCGTGGCCACCGGCGCCAAGGCCAAATGGCTCAACCTGCCCAGCGAGGAGACCTTCAAGGGCTATGGCGTGTCGGCTTGCGCCACCTGCGACGGGTTCTTCTATCGCGGCAAGGAGGTGGCGGTGATCGGCGGCGGCAATTCGGCGGTGGAGGAGGCGCTCTATCTCGCCAATCTGGCGTCGAAGGTGACGGTGGTCCATCGCCGCAACGAATTCCGCGCCGAGCGCATCCTGCAGGAGCGCCTGTTCGCCCATCCGAAAATCAGCGTGATGTGGGATCACGCGGTGGAGGAGATCGTCGGCAGAACCGACCCGCTGTCGGTCGAGGGGGTGCGGCTGAAGAACGTGAAGACCGGCGCGATCGAAACGCTGAAGGTCGATGGCGTGTTCGTCGCCATCGGCCATCAGCCCGCCTCCGAATTGTTCGCCGGTCAGATCGACCTGAAACCGAATGGCTACATCCGCACCACGCCGGGCGCGACGACCACGAGCGCGCCGGGGGTGTTCGCGGCCGGAGACGTCGCCGACGACATCTACCGGCAGGCGGTGACGGCGGCGGGACTGGGCTGCATGGCGGCGCTGGAAGCGGAGAAATATCTGGCCGCGCACGCGGGCGAACGGATCGCGGCGGAATAACGCCGCGCGCGAGGGGGAGTGATCACGTGGACTGGGACAAGCTGCGCGTATTCCATGCGGCCGCGGAGGCGGGCTCTTTCACCCATGCGGGCGAGACGCTGGGGCTGAGCCAGTCGGCGGTGAGCCGGCAGGTCGGCGCGCTCGAACAGGATCTCGACACGCCGCTGTTCCATCGCCACGCGCGCGGGCTGATCCTGACCGAACAGGGCGAAATCCTGTTCCGCACGGTCAAGGACGTGATGAGCAAGCTCGACGCCGCGCGCATGCGCCTGTCCGAGCAGCGCGAGAAGCCGCGCGGGGAACTGCGCATCACCACCACGCTCGGCATCGGCGCGCACTGGCTGGTGCCGCAGCTCGGCGAGTTCCTGGAGCTCTATCCCGACGTCAAGCTGCGCGTGATCCTGACCGACGACGAACTCGACCTGGGCATGCGCGAGGCGGACGTGGGCCTGCGCCTGCGCGTGCCCTCGCAGCCAGACCTCATCCGGCGCAAACTGTTCAACGTGCACTATCACCTTTACGCGTCGAGCGACTACATCAAGCGGCACGGCCAGCCGCGCACGCTGACCGATCTCGATCACCATCGCATTCTCAGCTACGGCGTGACGGGACCGAGCTTTCTCAATTCGCTGAACTCGCTGCTGACGGCCGGGCGCGATCCCAAGACGCCGCGCGTGCCGGCGCTGTCGGTCAACAACATCACGGCGCTGCGCAAGGCGGTCGACGCGGGCGTGGGCATCGCGGTGCTGCCGGAATATCTCATGGCCCCGAACAACGAACTCGTGCGGCTCCTACCGACCGCCGACATGCCGGAACTCGAGTGCTACCTCGTCTATCCGGAGGAAATGAAGAACGTGGCGCGCGTGCAGGTGTTCCGGGATTTTCTGGTCTCCAACGCCCACCGCTGGAAATACTAAGGGGCGGGCCGGCATGTGGCCGGCGTTTCGGAAAATTTAATTGAGCGCTTAATTAAACTGCGCTCCTCACATGGGTTCCATGCGAGCTTTGCGTTTGTTGAAACCGATATTGCACTGCATTCTTTCATGGTCGGTCGATGCAAGAACTGCCTCCCCGGTAATTGGGTCGACCGATCATTCCCTCTTGAAGTCCTCCGGCCTCGTGCCGGGTGCGGCCGGGCAGCAATGTCCGGCCTTTTTTTTGTTGTGCGCCCGCGTTTTATAGCACCGCGATCTCGCCGCGCCTGCGACGCCGCAGCGGATAGCGGCGAGGCTCCCGCGCGCAGCCGGCTTTCCCTTTGCCGCGCGGCGCCCTATAAGGCGCCCCGCGCGCCGGTTTCCGACACCCCTGGAGGCGAGGGCGCGCGGATCATATCTGAAAAGGACTGAACCATGGCCGAGACGAAAACTCTCGCGGCCTCGGTCCGCAGCGGGACAGGCAAGGGGGCCGCCCGCAGCGTGCGTCGAGAAGGCCGCATTCCGGGCGTCATCTATGGCGGGGGCGAAGCCGCCCAGCCGATCTCGCTCGACTACAAGACGGTGAATCAGGCGATCTACGCCGGCCGCTTCCTGACCACGATTTTCGACATCGACGTCGACGGCAGGAAGGAGCGCGTCATTCCGCGCGACTACCAGCTCGACGTCATCAAGGACACGCCGCTGCATGTCGACTTCCTGCGCCTGAAGGCGGGTTCGAGACTTCGCGTGGACGTGCCGGTGCATTTCGTCAACGTCGACACCGCGCCCGGCGTCAAGCGCGGCGGCGCCCTCAACATCGTCCGCCACACGGTGGAGATGTGGGTTCCCGCCGACGCCATTCCGGAATTCATCACCGGCGATCTGGCGGGCTACGACATTAACGACTCGCTGCACATTTCGGCCGTTGCGCTGCCGGAAGGCTGCAAGCCGACGATCACCGACCGCGACTTCACCATCGCGACGATCGCGCCGCCGTCCGGCATGAAGGACGAGACGCCGGCCGCCGCCGCCGCGCCGGCCGCCGCGCCCGCCGCCGCCAAGGCGCCGGCCAAGGACGAGAAGAAGAAGTAAGGTTTTTCCCTTTCGGGAAATGCGGCCGCGACGCAGATTGTGCGTCGCGGCTTTTTCGCGTCGTGCGCCGCGGCGCTCTTTCTTGGGGCATCCATGCTGCTCTTCGTCGGGCTCGGCAATCCGGGCGCGCAATATGCGGGCAACCGGCACAACATCGGCTTCATGGCGGTGGAGGAGATCGCGCGCACGCACCGGTTCGCGCCGTTTCGCGCGCGGTTCCAGGGGCGTGTGGCGGAGGGAACGATCGGCGCGGAACGCGTTCTGTTGCTGACGCCGGCGACCTATATGAACGAATCCGGCCGCGCGGTCGGCGAGGCGGCGCGGTTCTACAAGATCCCGCTCTCCGACATCGTCGTGCTGCACGACGAACTCGATCTCGAGCCCGGCAAGTGCCGCGTGAAGGTCGGCGGGGGCGTGGCGGGCCACAACGGGCTGAGGTCGATCACCGCGCATGTCGGCAACGACTACAAGCGCGTGCGCCTCGGCATCGGCCATCCCGGCGACAAGGCGCGCGTGCATTCCTATGTGCTCAGCGATTTCGCCAGGGCCGAACGCGGATGGGTGGAGACGCTGTGCGGCGCGGTCGCGCGCAACGCCGACTGCCTCGCCCGCGGGCAGGACGCCTCGTTCCAGAACAAGGTGCATCTGGCGATGGAGGCGGCCGGCTTCGGCGCGCCGAAGAAGGCGGGCGACGCGTAGCGGCGCCGTCTCCAGCCGGGTCGCCGGACCCACACCGGTTTCCGATCTGATTGGATCGGATCGGAAACCGGTCTCGCCATTTTCAACGCATCATCTTGCGTTCAAGCGATTCAGCTTGAACGGACGATGCTCTAGCGCGCGAAGTTGAGTTTCAGTCCCTTGCGCGGCCAGTCGATGGCTATCAGCTTCCCGATGGACGACAGCGTGATGTAGGCGGTGCGCAAATCCGGGCCGCCGAAACAGATGTTGGTCGTCATGTAGTCCGGCGTCGGCGTGTGCAGGATCGTCCTGCCGTCGGGCGAGATCGACGTGATGCCGCCGTTCATCAGCGTGGCCACGCACACATAGCCCTCGCCGTCGACCGCCAGCGAATCGAACAACTGGAAACCCGGCAGTCCCGCCAGCAGTTCGCCGCCGGCGGCCGCCTGTCCGGTTTTCTTCTCCACCAGTTGGCCCGGCCCCGCCAAGTCCCATTTCCACACGCGGCCGGTCTGCGTTTCGGCGGCGTAGAGCGTCTTTTCGTCCGGCGAGAGGCCGACGCCGTTCGGCGTCATCATGGGATAGATCATCTCCTTGACGGAGGAACCGTCGGCTTTCGCATAATAGAGCCCACCGCGGTCGAGATCGCGCGCGCGGCCCTTGCCGAGATCGGTGAACCAGAAGCCGCCGGTGCGGTCGAACACGATGTCGTTGGGGCCGCGCAGCTTGCCGTTCTCCGTTTGCGTATAGAGAACTTCCGCCTTGCCGGTCGCCAGGTCCACGCGTTCGATGCGCCCGCCGGAATAATCGTCGGCCTGATGCACGGGGCGCAGTCCGGTCTGCGGCGTCTCGCGCCAGGCGAAGCCGCCGTTGTTGCAGACATAGACCTTGCCGTCGGGGCCGAGGGCCGCGCCGTTCGGACCGCCGCCGAGTTTGGCGACGACCTCCACCTTGCCGGCGGGCGTGACGCGCGAGAGCGTGCCGCGCTCGATCTCCACCAGCACGATCGAGCCGTCCTGCATGGCGATGGGCCCTTCCGGAAAGCGCAGGCCGGAGGCGATCTCGCGAATTTTCGGTTGCATCTGGGGCGTTCCTCTGAATCTTTTCTGATTGGTCGTTGCGGACGCATTGTGCGTCGATGCGGCGGCCGCCCGCAAGGCGCGACGGCGTTCGACGTGCGGCGTTTTCGGACCGCGGCGTTTTCAGAAGAACAGCTTTTCGCCCTGCAGGTCCTTGTACAGGTGAGCGACTTCGGCGGCGTAGCCGTTGAACAGTTTGGTCGGCCGGATTTCGTTCACGCCGATCACGCGGTCGTTGGCCTGCGACCAGCGCGGATGCGGCACAGCCGGATTGACGTTGGCCCAGAACCCGTATTCGTCGCCCTGCACCTGTTCCCAAAACGTCTGCGGGCGCTTTTCGACGAGCGAGATCTTCACGATCGACTTGATCGACTTGAACCCGTATTTCCACGGCAGCGCCAGGCGCAGCGGCGCGCCGAAAGAGGGATGCAGCGGCTTGCCGTAGGCGCCGGTGACGAGGAAGGCGAGTTCGTTCATCGCCTCCTCGATCGTGATCGCCTCCACGTATGGCCACGGATACCAGGTCTGGCGCTGGGTGGGGGCGACCTTGGGATCGAGAAAGGTCTCCAACCGCACGTAGCGGGCGGCGGGTCTGGGACCGGCGCGCGCGATGAGCGCGCGCAGCGCGAACCCCGTCCACGGCACGACCATCGCCCACGTCTCAACGCAGCGATGGCGATAGATGCGCTCCTCGATCGGCATCGCCTTGATGAGATCGTCCAGATCGATGTCCTGCGGGCTGTCGCATAGCCCGTCGATCTTCACGCGCCACGGCGAGGTCTTGAGCGCGGCGGCCGCGCGCGCGATGCGTTTGGTGGAGCCGAACTCGAAATAGTTGTTGTGATTGGCGGCGACGTCCTCGGACGTCGGCTTTTCATCGAGCGACAGGCGCGCGGCATGCGCATAGGGGCCGGCGAACATCGCCGCGCCCGCGCCGAGCGCGCCTTTCAGCAGCGCGCGGCGTTCGAAGAACAGCGCCTGCGGCGTGACGAACCGCTCGGGCGTTTCCCAAGGGCGTCGGCGCGCGATCCACATGACAATCTCCGGGTTGAAGGGCGGTCGACGGCGTTACGCGGACGGAGGGGCCGATGTTACGCGCGCGGCGCTTTCGGCCGCAAAGGCCACGTTGCGTTGCATGCGCCGCACCATGATCTGCATCAGATAAAAGCCAAACTGGGGATTTTGCGCGGCGAGCTGCAACATGTCTTCGTAGGAGATGCGCAGCAGGTCGGCGTTCTCGAGCGTGCGAGCGGAAGCGGTGCGCTTGCCGTCCTCGGTGAACAGGCCCATTTCGCCGAACAGCGCGCCGGGCTCGATCGTGACGTCGAGTTCGGGCGCGTAGATGCGGCCGCGCACGACGATGTAAGCGTATTTGGCGATGTCGCCTTTCCTGTAAAGCATGGCGCCGGCGGGCGCGCGCTGCGGCTTCATGTAGGGGCGCAGCCAGTCGAAATTGAAATCTCCCTGCGCCGCCGCGCGGCTCGCCACGATCAGCCGCTGCATCTGGCGCAGCCGAAACAGGTTCAACGGCAGCAGCGCCACATTGAGCGCGCATTGCGGGTAAATGCCCTTGTAATAGAAATAGATCGCAAACAGCAGATTCGACACGATGGCGGCGATGCGCAGCGGGATCATCGTGTTCGACACGAACACGAACACCGCGAACGCCGCCGCGACAAAGCCGAGCGCTTCGAGAATGAGGCCGTTCGTCATCGTTTCCCCGACGCCGCAGCGGACGCGCGCATCAGTTCATCGCACATCGCGCGGGTGCGCAAGCCGCCCGGACCGCCACGCCAGAACGCGCGCGGCGACCGCTTGGGCCACATCGCGCGTCGCGTCGAGCGGCGTGCGCGGCCAGCGTTCGAGCACGCCGCGAAAACGGCGCACGACGCCGGCCGCCTCCAGCGCGTCGACATAGGCGGTCAGGCGACGGTGGCCGCCGGACGGCTCGTAAACGAGCACCGGCGCGCAGGTCGCGGCCGCCTCGCCCACCATGTTGGTGGAATCGGCGGTGACGAGAATGGCGTCGGCCAGCGCCAGCATCGACACGTAGGGGTTGGCGCCTTGCCCGTTCCAGAAAAACGCGCGCGCGGGATTGGCGGCGGCCCAGTCAGCGAGCGCGGCGCTGGCGTGCGGCGGCGTGCGGCGCGAAGGCGTGATCATCACGCTCGCGCCTTCGCCCACGAACCGTTCGCAGGCCGCCGTCAGCGCCGCCACATCGCGCGGGGCGAGGCGATGGCTGTTGCTGTTCCCGCCGATCAGCAACGCCACGCGCGGCCCCGGCAGGCTGGCGATGCGCGGGTCGGGCCGCGCGCGCGCCGCGGCAAGCGCCGCCTCGCCCAGCGTGTGCGGCGCCGTCAGGGTGGCGATGACATTGTCGCCGCGCAGACCGTCGTGCAGCGGCGCCCAGACGAGATCGGCGACCGTGGTCGCGATGCGGGGATTTTTCAGAAAGATCGCAAAGGTCGCCCCGCGCGCGGCGCGGCGCACGTGGCGCAGATAGGGAATCGTGCGGCGACCGGAGGCGATGAGAATGTCCGGAAACGGCGGGCGGATCGGACTGTCCGGCGCGGCGGGGCCTTCGCGCCAGTCGATCGGCCCGCGCGGCGCAAGCGCGGCGAACACGGCGCGCGGGCGCACCACGTGGCGCGCGGGCGCAAGGCCGAGCGCGCGCGCAAGACCGAAACAGGGAACCTCGTCGCCAATCTTGCCGTCGGAAAGAACCCAGCACGACAGGCCGAGCCCGGCGAGCGGGCCGACATTTTCGTCGCCGCCCGCGCCGGCTCCATTGTCTGGCGCGCCCGGCGCCGTTATGGCTTGCCTCCCGATTTCCACCGGCGGACCCCGCGTGACCCATCGCCTCGACGCCATCGATCTGGCCATTCTAGACGAATTGCAGCGCGATGGGCGGATGACCAATGTCGAACTGGCGCGGCGCGTCGGCATTTCCGCGCCGCCGTGCCTGCGCCGCGTGCGGGCGCTGGAGGAAGCCGGTGTGATCGCCGGCTATCGCGCGCTGGTGGCGCCGGGCGCGCTGGGGCTCGATGTCGTGTTCTTCGCCTTCGTGCAGCTCGAATCGCAGGCGGAAGCCGATCTGGCCGCGTTCGAGTCGCGGGTCGCCACATGGCCGACGATCCGCGAATGCTGGACGCTGTCGGGCGAAACCGATTTCCTGCTGAAATGCGTGGCGGCGGACCTGAAGGCGTTTCAGGCGTTCGTGGGCGAACTGACCGCCATTCCCGACGTGCGCAACGTGCGCACGTCGCTGGCGCTCAAGGCGACCAAGGACGCGCCGCTGGCCGCCCTGCCGCGCGCGTGAGCCTCAGCGGAAGGCGATTTCCAGAATCTCGTAGCTCTTGCCGCCGCCGGGCGCGGTCACTTCCACGCTGTCGCCGACGGTCTTGCCGATGAGCGCGCGGGCGATCGGCGAGGTGATCGACACCTTGCCGGATTTCACGTCCGCCTCGCTCTCGCCGACGATCTGATATTTCTTTTCCTCTTCCGTATCCTCGTCCACGAGGGTGACGGTGGCGCCGAACATCACCGTCTTGCCGGAGAGTTTCGACACGTCGATGACGTCGGCGCGCGCGATCTTGTCTTCGAGTTCGGCGATGCGGCCCTCGTTGAGCGACTGGGCTTCCTTGGCCGCGTGATATTCGGCGTTCTCCGAAAGGTCGCCGTGCGAGCGCGCCTCCGCGATCTGCTGGATGATGCGCGGACGCTCCACCTGCTGGCGGCGCTTCAGTTCTTCGCCAAGCGCGGCGTAGCCCGCGGCGGTCATGGGAAGTTTTTCCATAATGTCGCTTTCGTTCCAACCTTCACAAAAAGAGGACCCGGCGCCGAACGGCGCCGCCGGGCCGGCATTTCGGAGGAGCGCTCAGGCGGCGAAATAATCCTGCAGCGCGCGCACTTCCAGATCGCCGCCGACATAGGCCCTCACGCCCTCGGCTGCGGCGATGGCGCCTGCCAGAGTGGTGTAGTAGGGCGCCTTATGCAAGAGGGCGGCGCGGCGCAGGGATCGCGAGTCGGCCAGCGCCTGCGCGCCTTCCGTCGTGTTGAAGACGAGCTGGATCGACCCGTTCTTGATCGCGTCCACCACGTGCGGGCGGCCTTCCGACACCTTGTTGATTTTTTCCGTCGGCACGCCGTGTTCGCTCATGTAGCGGGCGGTGCCGCCGGTCGCCTGAATCTTGAATCCGAGACCGGCGAGAATGCGGATCGCCTCCAGCATGCGCGCCTTGTCCTGGTCGCGCACGGAGACGAACACCACGCCGGACGTCGGCACTTTCGTGCCCCCGCCCAGCTGCGACTTGGCGAACGCCACCTCGAACGAACGGTCGAGGCCGATGACCTCGCCGGTCGAACGCATCTCGGGGCCGAGCACCGTGTCGACGCCGGGGAAGCGTGCGAAGGGAAACACCGATTCCTTCACGCCCACGTGATTGAGCTTCACGGGCTTCAGATCGAACGAAGCCAGACTTTCGCCGGCCATCACCCGCGCGGCGATCTTGGCGATCGGCCTGCCGATGACCTTGGCGACGAACGGCACGGTGCGCGAGGCGCGCGGATTGACCTCGAGCACGTAGATCTCGCCGTCTTTCAGCGCGTATTGCACGTTCATCAGGCCGCCGACATCGAGCGCGAGCGCCATGCGGCGCGTCTGCGCCTCCAGTTCCGCGATGGTTTCGGGCGTGAGCGAGCGCGGCGGCAGCGAACAGGCCGAGTCGCCGGAATGAATGCCCGCCTCCTCGATATGCTCCATGATGCCGGCGACGAAGGCGTCCTTGCCGTCGCTGAGGCAATCGACGTCCACCTCGATCGCGTCCGCCAGATAGCGATCGAACAGCAGCGGGTTCTTGCCGAGCACGGTGTTGATCTGCCCGGTCTTGTCGTTGGGGTAGCGCGCCTTGACGTCGGAAGGCACCAGGCCCGGCAGCACGCCGAGCAGGTAGTCGTTGAGCGCGGGTTCGTCGTGGATGATCGCCATCGCGCGCCCGCCCAGCACATAGGACGGACGCACCACGAGCGGCAGGCCGAGTTCGGCCGCCACCAGCCGCGATTGCTCCACCGAATAGGCGATGCCGTTTCTGGGCTGTTTGAGGCCGAGCTTGTCGAGCAGCCGCTTGAACCGGTCGCGGTCCTCCGCCAGGTCGATGGAATCGACCGACGTGCCGAGAATGGGAACGCCAGCCTGCTGCAGCGCATCGGCGAGTTTCAGCGGCGTCTGTCCGCCGAACTGCACGATGACGCCCTTGAGCGTTCCGTTTTCCCGCTCCTTGCGCAGGATTTCCAGAACGTCCTCGCCGGTCAGCGGCTCGAAATAGAGACGGTCGGACGTGTCGTAGTCGGTCGAGACGGTCTCGGGATTGCAGTTGACCATGATCGTCTCGTAGCCCGCCTCGCTCAGCGCGAAACAGGCGTGGCAGCAGCAATAGTCGAACTCGATGCCCTGACCGATGCGGTTGGGGCCGCCGCCGAGGATGACGATCTTCTGCTTGTCGGAAGGCGCGGCCTCGCAGGCGATGCGGCCTGCGAACGGGCGTTCGTAGGTGGAGTACATATACGCGGTGGGCGAGGCGAACTCGGCCGCGCAGGTGTCGATGCGCTTGAAGGCCGGACGCACGTCGAGATTCCCGCGCAGCGCCGCCACCTCGGCCTCCGTCGCGCCGGCGAGCGTGGCCAGCCGCAGGTCGGAAAAGCCCGCCGCCTTCAGCATGCGCAGATTGTCGGCGTCCGTCGGCAGGCCGTGCGCGCGCACGCGCTGTTCGAGATCGACGATCTCCTTGATGCGCGCGATGAACCACGGGTCGATCTTGCAGGCGTTATGGACCTGCGCCTCGTCCATGCCCAGCCGCAGGGCCTGCGCGACGACGAGAATGCGGTCGGGCGTGGGCGTGCCGAGCGCGGCGCGCAGCACGTTGCGGTCGTCGCCCTTGCCGAGATCCTCGATCTCGATCTCGTCCAGCCCCGACAGACCCGTCTCCAGCGAACGCAGCGCCTTCTGCAGCGATTCGGCGAAGGTGCGGCCGATCGCCATCGCCTCGCCGACGGATTTCATGGCGGTGGTGAGAACGGGTTCGGCGCCGGGAAACTTCTCGAAGGCGAAGCGCGGGATTTTCGTCACCACATAGTCGATGGTCGGCTCGAATGAGGCCGGCGTCGCGCCGCCCGTGATGTCGTTGGCGATCTCGTCGAGCGTGTAGCCGACCGCGAGTTTGGCGGCGACTTTCGCGATGGGAAAGCCCGTCGCCTTGGAGGCGAGCGCGGAGGAGCGCGACACGCGCGGGTTCATCTCGATGACGATCATGCGCCCCGATGCGGGATCGATCGCGAACTGGACGTTGCTGCCGCCCGTCTCCACGCCGATCTCGCGCAAGACCGCCAGCGAGGCGTTGCGCATGATCTGGTATTCCTTGTCGGTGAGCGTCAGCGCCGGCGCCACGGTGATCGAATCGCCGGTGTGCACGCCCATCGGATCGATGTTCTCGATGGAGCAGATGATGATGCAATTGTCCGCCTTGTCGCGGACGACCTCCATCTCGTATTCCTTCCAGCCGAGCACGCTTTCCTCAATCAGCACCTCGCTGGTGGGCGAGGCGTCGATGCCGCGCTCCACGATCTCGATGAATTCGGCTTTGTTGTATGCGATGCCGCCGCCCGTGCCGCCGAGCGTGAAGGAGGGGCGGATGATGGCCGGCAGGCCGATGTCGTCGAGCGCCTCCAGCGCGGCGCCGAGCGTGCGCACATGGTGCGATCGCGGCGTGTCGAGACCGATCTTGGTCATCGCCTCGCGGAACAGTTCGCGGTCCTCGGCCTTGTCGATGGCCTGCGCGGTCGCGCCGATCATCTCCACGTCGAACCTGTCGAGCACGCCCATCTTTTTCAGCGACAGCGCGCAGTTGAGCGCGGTCTGCCCGCCCATGGTCGGCAGCAGCGCGAAGCCGCCGGGGATGGCGTAGCGTTCCTTCTCGATGATCTTGGCGACGACTTCCGGCGTGATGGGTTCGACATAGGTGCGGTCGGCCATGTCCGGGTCGGTCATGATGGTGGCCGGATTGGAATTGACCAGAACGATCCGGTAGCCCTCGTCGCGCAGCGCCTTGCAGGCCTGGGTGCCGGAATAGTCGAACTCGCACGCCTGGCCGATGACGATGGGGCCGGCGCCGATGATCAGGATGGTCGATATGTCGGTTCTTTTCGGCATGGTCCGTCCGGTTGCGCGGCGCGCGCGCATAAAAAAAGGCCGCTTGCGGCCGCAAAGCCGGAAGCGCGCCTCCCACAGGTTCGCAGTCGGGCGCGCCCGGCTCGAATTCGGCGCTCTAACTAGCCGAGAACGGCGGCGCTGTGAACCCCCGGCGCGCGCGGCTCGCGGCGCCTCACAGCACCGCCTGGATCGGCAGATAGCGGCAAACCATCGCGACCACGCGCTGGCGCAGCGTGCTCTGCGGCTCGACCTCCAGCAGGACAGGGGGCGTGACCGCGCCGTCGCGCCAGCGCAACGCCCCGCCGGGTCCGCGCTCGACCGCATAGCTCATCCGCGGGCTGGCCAGCGCCTCCCAGTAGGCGCGCAGTTCGGCGGCCAGCGGCCGGCTGCGGAACAGCGCGCCCATTTCGGTGTTCAGCCGCGCCGATCGCGGGTCCAGATTGTAGGAGCCGACGAAACCCGTCTCCCCGTCCACCACGAACGCCTTGGTGTGCAGGCTCGCGCCGGAGGAGCCGAACACGCCCTGGCCCTCGCGGTCCGCGGCCGCGCCGGCGCGCATCTCGTAGATTTCCACGCCGCGCCGCAGCAGCCGGCGCCGGTAGCGCATGTATCCGCCGTGCACGGCCAGCACATCGGTGGCCGCCAGCGTGTTGGTGACCACGCCCACCTTCGCGCCGCGCCGCACCGCCCGCTTGAGCTCGCGCACCAGCCGGCGGCGCGGCACGAAATACGGGGAGACGAGCAGCGCCTCGGACCTGGCGGCGCGGATGCGGGCGGTGAGCTGGAAGACCAGCCAGCGCGGGCCTGGCCGCTCGCGCCACTTCTGCGGCGGATCGGCCACGATATCGAGTTCGTCGCACCAGTGCGGCGCGAACGCCGGCTCGCCGCCGGCGTCGCGGAACAGCGCCAGTTTCGGGCTCTTGTCGAGATCGTCGAGGTCGCCGCGCGCCGCCGTCTCCGTCCGGGCGGCCTCGAACAGGTCGCGCAGCGCGTTGTCGCCCATCGGCGTCTGGGCGCTCAGCTCCTCGATCGGGATGACCCCGCCGCAATTCCAGTAGGCGTCGAAGGCGCGGGTCGCGTCGTCCACGGCCGGGCCGATCGCCATCAGATCCAGATCGCGGAAATTGCGCTCCTTGTTGGCGTCGAAATATTCCGCGCCGATGTTGCGACCGCCCACGATCGCCACGCGCCCGTCGGCGATCCAGCATTTGTTGTGCATGCGGTGGTTGAGCGCCTGCACGCGCTGGATCATTTCCACGACCCGCCAGGCGCCGGCGCGGGCGCGCAGCGGATTGTGGATGCGGATTTCGATGTTGGGATGCGCGTTCAGGGCCAGCAGCACGGGATCGTGGCCCGTGTGGTTGATGTCGTCGAGGAGGATGCGCACCCGCACGCCGCGTTCGGCGGCCGCCAGAATCTCGGCGCCGAGCATGCGGCCCACGTGGTCGGCCTTCCAGGCGTAGTATTGCAGGTCGAGGCTGCGGCCGGCGCGGCGGGCCGACAGCGCGCGGGCGCCGAAGGCGTCGCGGCCGGTTTCGATCAGCACGGCGCCGGAGCGGCCGGGCGCGCGGGCGAGCAGGGGGGCGACCGCGCGGTCGAGCGCGGTTTCGTCCGCCCGAACGGGCAGGGCCTTGCCAGGCCGGGTGGAGGAGCGCGGGGCGAGCGCGTCGGCGAACCACGCGCCGCTCGCGATCAGGGTCGCGAGGAGCACGAGGGTCGCCAGAACGAGGATGATCGCCGTTGTCGCCATGGAAACCGCAATGTAAGCGCGCCAAGTCCGCGCTCACAGGGCGCGGCGCCGATTTCGGAATTAATTGCGCGGGGTCATATCCGGTTCCCGCGTTCGGGCTTAAGCTCCGGCGCGAGTCTTGATGGAGGCGCGAGTGCGCGGGTGGATTCTGGCGGGCGCCGGCATGGCGGTCGCTCTGGGGTGCGGGGGCGCGGGAGCGTCGGACGTTCGGTCCGTCATCGTCGAATGCGCGGCCTGCCATGGCGACGAAGGCATCGCGAAGGATGTGGAGGTTCCCAACCTTGCGGGCCAGCGCAGGCTCTATCTCTACAAGCAGCTCGTCGCGTTCCGCAAGAACGCCCGCAAGCACAAGGAGATGCGGGTGATGAGCCGCGAGATGAACGACGCGGATATGCGCGCCATCGCCGAGTATTACTCCTCGCTGCCGCCCCGTTGAGGTCGCCCATGCTCAAACATCTGATCGCCGCCGCCCTGCTGCCGGCGCTGGCGGCGCCCGCGGCGGCGCTGAGCCGCAAGCAATTGCAGGACGTGATCGTGCAATGCGCGACCTGTCACGGGGCCGACGGCGTCTCGCGCACCGACGAAATTCCCAATCTCGACGGGCAGCACGACCGCTATCTCTACAACCAGCTCGCCGCGTTCCGCTCTGGCAAACGGCCGCACAAGCAGATGCGCGTCATGGGCCGGCGGCTGACCGACGCCGAGATGTGGGCGATCGCCGAATATTATTCGGCGTTGCCGCCGAACTGAGGCGCGCGTGTCGCTCAGGCTGCAATTGTCCGCCTTCGTCCTGGTCGGGCTTCTGGCCGCGGTCGCCCATTACGGCGCGCTGGTGGGGCTTGTGGAGCTTGCGCGGTGGCGCGCGGTGCCGGCGACGCTCGTCGGCTATGTGGCGGGCGGGCTCGTCTCCTACGCCCTCAACCGCGCGCATGTTTTCGACAGCGACCGGCCGCATGTCGAGGCCGGCTGGCGGTTCGCGGCGGTGGCGGGCGTCGGTTTCGCGCTCACATGGGGCGCGATGCATCTGTTGGTCGATATTCTGCGCGCGCCCTATCTGCCGGCGCAGGTCGTCACCACGCTGATCGTGATGAGCTGGAGTTTCCTGGCCCACAAGTTCTGGACATTCGGGGGCGATGCGCCGCCGTGAGCCGGGTTACGGCCAGCGCACGCTCGGCGGCATGGAGGAGAGGATCGAGTCGACGTTGCCGCCGGTGCGCAGGCCGAAGATCGTGCCCCGGTCGTAGAGCAGGTTGAACTCCACGTAGCGCCCGCGCCGCGTCTGCTGTTCGATCCGGTCGGCCTCGGTCCAGGCCGTCGCCCAGTTGGCGCGGAGAATCGCCGGGTAGACGTTCAGAAAGGTTTCGCCGATGTCGCGGGTGAATGCGAAATCCTCCGCCCAGCCGCTGTTGGCGGAATCGCCCGCGCTGTTGAGATAGTCGTAGAAGACGCCGCCAATCCCGCGCGGCTCCCTGCGGTGGGGAAGAAAGAAATATTCGTCGCACCACTGGCTGTAGCGCGCGTGGTCGGCGACGGGATGGCGCGCGCAGGCGTCGCGGAAGGCTGTGTGGAACGCCTGCGAATCCGCATCCTCCTGCGTGCGCCGGCGCACGAGCACGGGGGTCAGGTCGGCGCCGCCGCCGAACCAGGCTTTCGTCGTGACGACGAACCGCGTGTTCATGTGCACGGTCGGGACGTTCGGGTTCCAGGGATGGGCGATGAGCGAAATGCCGCCGGCCCAGAAACGCGGGTCTTCGGCGGCGCCGGGAATCTGCGCGGCGAATTCCGGCGCGAAGGTTCCGAACACGGTCGAGGTGTGGACGCCCGCCTTCTCGAACACCCGTCCGCGCAGCATCGCCATCCGGCCGCCGCCGCCGGGGGCGCCGTCGTGGTTGGCGCGGCTCCAGGGGCGCAGTTCGAACCGGCCGGGGGCGCGCGCCTCCTCGAAGAAAGGACCGGGCGCCTCGGCCTCCAGAGCCTCGAAGGCGGCGACGATTCGGTCCTGAAGAGCGGCGAACCAGCCGGCGGCGAGGGTTTTACGGTCTTCGATGGCGCGGGGATCGTGGGTCATGCCGCACCAGACCCCGGCCGGCGGCGGCGCGTCAACCGCGTGTCTGGCGCAGCGCCTCCCCCACCACCATCGCGGCGGCCACCGCCACGTTGAGCGAGCGCAGGCGCGGCCGGATCGGAACCAGCAGCCGCGCGTCGGCGGCGGCGTGCACATGGGCCGGCGCGCCGGCCGATTCGCGACCCACCATCAGCACGTCGTCCGGCCGGAAGGCGAAGTCGCGGTAGTCGGTCGCCGCCTGCGTGGTGAGAAGGACGAGGCGACGGCCGGCCTGCGCCCGCCATGTTTCGAACGCCGCGAAGGAGACGTGGCGCGAGATATCCACATGGTCGAGATAGTCCATGCCGGCCCGGCGGAAGGCCCGGTCGGAGACCGGAAAGCCCGCCGGCTCGACGATGGCGGCCTTCACGCCCAGACAGGCGCAGGCGCGCAGCAGCGTGCCCGCGTTCTGGGGAATGTCGGGCTCGAACAGGGCCAGAACCAGTTCGCTCATGCGCAGTCGACCATCCCCGTTTTCGCTCCCGCTTTTCCGCACGCCGCGCGCGGCGCCGGCGCCCCTTTCGCATTATGGCCGCTCTATGGACAAGGGGCGGCGAGAATGCGAAAGAACGGCGCGCGTTCTGACCGGCGGCGGCATGGGGTCGCATTGCGACGGTCGGGGCCGACGCTTATGACGTGCGCGGTGGCCGGCCGGCGGCCGGAATGCTCAGACGAGCGGGGCGCGCGCGTCCCGAGACGAGAGGATGCGAAGGTGGCGACGACGATTGCGACTGCTGAACCGACCCGCAGGGACATGCTCTTCATCGCCACCGGCGCGGTCGCCGCGGTCGGCGCGGCGGCGACCGTGTGGCCGTTCATCGCCCAGATGAATCCGGACGCCTCGACGCTCGCCCTGTCCTCGACAGAGGTCGACATCTCCGCCATCGCCGAAGGTCAGATCGTCACCGTGAAATGGCGCGGCAAGCCGGTGTTCATCCGCCACCGCACCAAGAAGGAAATTCAGGAGGCCGAGGCCGTTGCGCTCGACAAGCTGCCCGATCCGCAGCCCGATTCCGCGCGCGTGAAGAAGCCGGAATGGCTGGTGGTGATCGGCGTGTGCACGCATCTGGGCTGTATTCCGCTCGGCAAGCAGGGCGCGTTCGACGGCTGGTTCTGCCCCTGCCACGGCTCGGACTACGACCTTTCCGGCCGCATCCGCTCGGGCCCCGCGCCGCGCAACCTGGAAGTGCCGGAATACGCCTTCCTCAGCGACACCAAGATCAAGATCGGCTGAACCGCGCCGATCCCCGCCCCATCAGCGAAAGACCAGCGAGAGAAAGCGATACAATGAGCGGACCTTCGCAATACGTTCCCAAGAACGCGCTCGCCCGTTGGCTGGAAGCGCGTCTGCCGATCATCGGGTTCACCTACGATTCGTTCGTCGCCTATCCGACGCCGAAGAACCTCAACTACTGGTGGACGTTCGGCGCGATCCTCTCGTTCATGCTGATCGCGCAGATCCTGACCGGCGTGGTGCTGGCGATGCACTACACCGGCCACACGTCGATGGCGTTCAACTCCGTCGAGCACATCATGCGCGACGTGAACTGGGGCTGGATGATCCGCTACCTGCACGCCAACGGCGCGTCGATGTTCTTCCTCGCCGTCTACATCCACATGGCGCGCGGCCTCTACTACGGCTCCTACAAGGCGCCGCGCGAGGTTCTGTGGATTCTCGGCGTTGTCATCTTCCTGCTGATGATGGCCACCGCCTTCATGGGCTACGTGCTGCCGTGGGGCCAGATGTCGTTCTGGGGCGCCACCGTCATCACCAACCTGTTCTCCGCCATTCCGCTCGTCGGCGACGCCATCACCATCTGGCTGTGGGGCGGCTATTCGGTCGACAACCCGACGCTCAACCGCTTCTTCTCGCTGCATTACCTGCTGCCCTTCATGATCGCGGCGGTGGTCGCGCTGCATGTGTGGGCGCTGCATGTGGTGGGCCAGAACAACCCGGCCGGCGTCGACATCAAGGACGTGGAAAAGGACAGCGTGCCGTTCACGCCGCACGCGACCATGAAAGACATGGTCGGCGTCGCCGTGTTCTTCATCCTGTTCGCGTGGTTCGCGTTCTTCGTGCCGAACTATCTCGGCCACTCGGACAACTATATCGAGGCCAATCCGCTGGTGACGCCGGCCCATATCGTGCCCGAATGGTACTTCCTGCCGTTCTACGCGATCCTGCGCGCCATTCCTTCCAAGCTCGGCGGCGTGATCTTCATGTTCGCGTCGATCGCGATCCTGGTGGTGCTGCCCTGGCTCGACACCTCGCGCGTGCGCTCGGCGGTCTACCGGCCGATCTACAAGATCTTCTTCTGGCTGTTCATCGTCACCGTCATCGGGCTCGGCTATCTCGGCAGCCAGCCGCCGGAAGGCGGCGCGGTGATCGCGGCGCGCATTCTCACGGCCTGGTATTTCATCCACTTCATCGTGGTGATGCCGCTGCTCGGCCTGTTCGAGAAGACCAAGCCCGTGCCGGCCTCCATCAACGACGCCGTGCTCGCCAAGAATGGCGGCGAACGCGTCGCCGCCGCCGCGCCCGCCCAATGAGCCGAACGACAGGGACGAGAACGATGAAACTCAAGCTTGCTCTGTTCGCCGCGGCGCTGACGGGCGCGATGGGCATGGGGGCGCCGGCGCTGGCCGCCGACGCCGGCCACGCCGAAGTGCACAAACAGTCCTGGTCGTTCGCCGGCGCGTTCGGCCACTACGACCGCGGGCAGTTGCAGCGCGGCTTCAAGGTGTTCCGCGAAGTGTGCGCCAACTGCCATTCGGCGAACCTGCTCGCCTTCCGCAACCTGGCGGAGCCGGGCGGCCCGCAGTTCTCCGAAGCGCAGGCCAAGGAACTCGCCGCCCAGTACAAGGTGAAGGAACTGTCGGACAAGACCGGCGACGTCGAGGAGCGTCCGGCGCGCCTGTCGGACCGCTGGCCGGCGCCCTTCGCCAACGACATCAAGGCGCGCGAGGCGATGGGCGGCTCGCTGCCGCCGGACATGTCGGTGCTGGCGAAGGCGCGCACCTACCATCGCCCGTTCCCGCTGTTCCTGATCGACGCGCTGCCCGGCTTCTCCTACCAGGAGCACGGCGTCGACTACATCGTCGCCCTGCTGAACGGCTACAAGGACGAGCCGCCGGCCGGCCAGAAGCTCGACGCGGGCCAGTCGTGGAACGACATCATGCCGGGCAACCGCATCGGCATGGCCAAGCCGCTCGCAGACGGGCAGGTCGACTACACCGACGGAACGCCGGCGACGGCCGATCAATACGCAAAGGACGTCGCGGCCTTCATGATGTGGCTCGCCGAGCCGAAGCTGGAAGACCGCAAGCGCACCGGCTTCCGTGTCGTCATCTTCCTGGCGGTGCTGGCCGGTCTGCTCTACGCGACCAAGAGGCGCATCTGGGCGAAGATTCCGCACTGATGCGGCGGACGCTGTCGTCAGGCAAGGCGACGCGCGAGAAGGGCCCCGGCGACGGGGCCTTTTTTGTTTGCGTTTTCGCCGCCTGCGCCGCATATCCCGCGCCAGCGAATTCAACCGGACTGGAACGGACGCGATGGGTTTCAAATGCGGCATCGTCGGCCTGCCGAACGTCGGCAAGTCAACGCTCTTCAACGCGCTCACGCAGACGGCGGCCGCGCAGGCGGCCAACTATCCGTTCTGCACCATCGAGCCGAACGTGGGCGACGTGGCGGTGCCCGACCCGCGCCTCGAAATCCTGACGAAGATCGCCGGTTCGAAAGAGATCATTCCGACGCGCCTGACGTTCGTGGACATCGCGGGTCTGGTGCGCGGCGCCTCGAAGGGCGAGGGGCTGGGCAACCAGTTTCTCGCCAACATCCGCGAATGCGACGCCATCGCCCACGTGGTGCGCTGTTTCGAGGACGGCGACATCACCCATGTCGAAGGCGGCGTCGATCCGATCCGCGACATCGAGACGATCGAGACCGAACTGATGCTGGCCGATCTGGAGTCGCTCGAAAAGCGCGTGGTCAATCTGGAGAAGCGCGCGAAGGGCGGAGACAAGGAATCAAAGGAAACGCTGGCGCTCGTCGAGCAGTGTCTCGCCCTGTTGCGCGAGGGCAAGCCGGCGCGCATCGCCGTCGGCGCGACGCCGGAGGACCGGCGCGCGTTCGCCGCGCTCGGGCTGCTGTCGTCCAAGCCGGTGCTCTACGTGTGCAACGTGGAGGAGGCGGCTGCCGACAAGGGCAACGCTTTCTCCGCCAAAGTGTTCGCGCGGGCGAAGGAGGAGGGCGCGGAAGCCGTCGTGGTTTCCGCCAAGATCGAAAGCGAGATCGCGGTGCTGCCGGCGGACGACCAGAAGGATTATCTGGAGGCGGTCGGCCTGACGGAGCCGGGCCTCAACCGCGTGATCCGCGCGGGCTACGAACTCCTGCATCTGGTCACCTATTTCACCGTCGGGCCGAAAGAGGCGCGCGCGTGGACGATCGAGAAGGGCACGCGCGCGCCGCAGGCCGCCGGCGTCATCCATACCGATTTCGAAAAGGGATTCATCCGCGCCGAGACGATCGGCTACGACGACTACGTCGCCAACAAAGGCGAGGCGGGCGCGCGCGAAGCGGGCAAGTTCCGGCTGGAAGGCAAGGATTACATCGTCGCCGATGGCGACGTGCTGCATTTCCGCTTCGCGAACTGAGGCGCTTTCGCCCGGTCAGCCGATCCGGCGCACCCAGCCGAATTCGTCGGCGACGTCGCCGCGCTGGATGCCGACGAGCCTGGCCTTGATGGCGGCGGTGACCGGGCCGGTCGCGCCGTCGCCCATCACGATGTCGCCCTTGCCGCTCTTGATCTTGCCGATCGAGGCGACGACGGCGGCCGTGCCGCAGGCGAACGCTTCCTTCAGTTTGCCGCTGGCGGCGTCCGCGCGCCATTGCTCGATCGGATAGCGCTCCTCGCGCACCGTGCGGCCTTCCTTGCGCGCCAGCGTGAGGATGGAGTCGCGCGTGATGCCGGGCAGGATCGTGCCAAGCGGCGGCGTCAGCAGCGAACCGTCGCTCATGACGAAGAAGATGTTCATGCCGCCGAGTTCTTCGACCCAGCGATGTTCGGCGGCGTCGAGAAACACCACCTGATCGCAGCCGTTCTCGATCGCCTCGGCCTGCGCCAGCAGGCTCGCCGCATAGTTGCCGCCGCATTTGGCCGCGCCCGTGCCGCCTTCGGCCGCGCGCGTGTAGCGGTCGCTCAGCCACACCGTCACCGGCTTTTCGCCGCCTTTGAAATAGGAGCCGACCGAACTCGCGATCACCATGAACAGATATTCGTGCGAGGGCCGCACGCCGAGGAAGGCTTCCGTCGCGAACATGAACGGCCGCAGATAGAGCGCGCCATCGCCCTTTGGAATCCAGGCGGAATCGATCTTCACCAGTTCGTCGACCGCTTGCAGGAACGTGGTTTCCGGCAATTCGGGCATGGCCATGCGCGCGGCCGACGCATTGAAGCGGCGCGCGTTCTGCTCGGCGCGGAACAGCGCGATCGACCCGTCGGCCCGATTGTAGGCCTTCAGTCCCTCGAAGATTTCCTGTCCGTAGTGCAGGACGGCGGCGGCCGGGTCGAGTTGAACGGGCGCGCGGGCGCCGATCATGCCATCGTGCCAGCCGCGCGCCTGGCTCCAGCGGATCGTGACCATATGATCGGTGAACACCTTGCCGAAGCCCGGATCCTGCAACAGTCCGGCCCGGACGTCGGCGGCCACTGGCCGGTCGGTCGGCTGGCGCGAAAAGGCGATCTTCGAATGGGCGTTCATCGGAAAAATCCCTGCCTCCACGCTCCGCAATTCCGCCTGAAACGGTGTCGACATACGACGCGCGCCTGCGTGCGCGGACAAAGCTGCGGGCAGCTTGACGTGTAACTTTCGACCTGAAATATGTCAATAACGCTGACTTAAACGCCGGAAGGGTCGCTTGGAAGTCGCGCTGAACGGCAAGGCCCGTGGAGGGCAAGGCGAGGCGCACGACACTGCGCCGATGTTCGATCTGATCGAACTCTTCTTCTTCGCCTATCGCGATTTCGTGGGCGACGCCGACCGATTGCTGGAATCCTTCCGCTTCGGTCGGGCGCACCATCGCGTGCTGCATTTCGTCAGCCGGCGGCCGGGCATGACGATCGCCGAACTGCTCGACATTCTGAAGATCACCAAACAGAGCCTCAACCGCGTGCTGAAGGAGCTGCTGGACCAGCAATTCGTGGAGGCGCGGCCGGGCGTGGCGGACCGACGCCAGCGCCTGCTGTTCCCCACTCCCAAGGGCCGCAAGCTCGCGCTGGATCTCGCCGAACTGCAATCGGAACGGTTCGCGCGGGCGCTCGCGGCGCTGCCGGGGCGGGCCCGCGAGGACGCCATCGCCTTTCTTCTGGCAACGATCGATCCGGCCGAGCGCGACAAGGTGGCCGCCACCGTCTGGCGGCCGGCGCAGGCGCCGCCATGAGCGCGCCGTCGCCGCTCGACGACGACGCGCCGCATCTTCTGGTGGTGGACGACGACGCGCGGCTGCGCTCGCTGCTGTCGCGCTATCTCATGCGCGCGGGCTATCGCGTCTCGACGGCCGCCAATGCCGGCCAGGCGCGCGAACGGCTGGGCGTGTTCCTGTTCGACCTGATCGTGCTGGACGTGATGATGCCGGGCGAAACGGGGCTGAGCCTGGCGGCCGCGTTGCGCGCGAGCGGCGGTCCGCAGGCCGGCGCGCCGATCCTCATGCTGACCGCGCGCGCCTCGGCCGACGACAGGATCGAGGGGCTGGAGGCCGGCGTCGACGATTATCTGGCCAAGCCGTTCGAGCCGCGCGAACTGGCGCTGCGCATCGCCGCCATCCTGCGTCGCGCGGCGCCGGCGCCCGCGCCGCAGGAGGCGCGGTTCGGCCCCTTCGCATTCGATCTGGCGCGCGGCGCGTTGCGACGTGCGGGCGCCCCGGCGCCGCTGACCGACCGCGAGCGCGAGATGCTGACGGTGCTGGCGCGCGCGCAAGGGGCGGCGGTGTCGCGCGCCGCGCTCGCGGGCGCGGAGACGAGCGAACGGGCGATCGACGTGCAGATCAACCGGCTGCGGCGAAAAATCGAGAACGACCCGGCCAATCCGGTTTATCTGCAGACGGTGCGCGGAATCGGCTATCGTCTGGTTCTGGAGAGACCATGACCGCGCCGACCGCCCCCGCGCCTCCCACCTACGCCTGGCCGCGCCGCACATGGCGGCGGTTCGCGCTGTGGCTGCGCGGCAAGATGCCGAAGGGTCTGTTCGCCCGCTCGCTGCTCATCGTCGTTCTGCCGATGGTGCTGTTGCAGTCGCTGGTGGCCTATGTGTTCATGGAACGGCACTGGCAGCGCGTCACGCATCGGCTGTCGGCGGCGCTCGCGCAGGACGTGGCCGCGCTCGCCGACATTTACGACGCCTTTCCCTCCGACCGGCGCGGCGACATCCTCAGCCGCGTGGCGGTCGAGCGGCTGCTGATCGACGTGCGATTTGCGCCGAAAGCCGCACTGCCGCCGGCGCTGCCGAAACCGTTCTTCTCGCTGCTCGACCGCGCGTTGTCGGAGGAGTTGCGCAAACGCGTCGGCCGGCCGTTCTGGCTCGACACCATCGGCAATTCCAATCTCATCGAAATCCGCGTGCAACTCGCCGATGCGCAGATGCGCGTGACGGCGCATCGCTCGCAGGCCTACGCTTCCAACTCCTCCATCTTCCTCATGTGGATGGTGGGCACGGCGCTCGTGCTGATCGCGGTCGCCGTTCTGTTTCTGCGCAACCAGATCCGGCCGATCCGCCGGCTGGCCGTGGCGGCGGAGGCGTTCGGCAAGGGGCGCGACGTCGCCTATCGCCCGTCCGGCGCGCGGGAGGTGCGGCAGGCGGGCCTCGCGTTCGTGGAAATGAAGCGGCGCGTGGAACGCGCGCGCGCGCAGCGCATGGCGATGCTCAACGGCGTCAGCCACGACCTGCGCACGGTGCTCACACGGTTTCGGCTGTCGCTCGCGCTCATCGGCGAGGGGCCGGAGCACGAGGCGCTCAAGCGCGACGTGGCGGAAATGGAGCGGATGCTGGAAAGCTATCTGGCCTTCGCGCGCGGCGACGGGGAAGAAGCGGAAGCCTCCGTCGACATTCGCGCCATCCTGACCGATCTGGCTGCGAGCGCGGAGCGGGCGGGCCGCGCGGCGCAACTCGCTTACGCGGGCGAGCCGACGGCGACGGTGCGGCCGGACGCATTGCGCCGCTGCCTCGGCAATCTGGTGGCCAACGCGCAGCGCTACGGCCAGCGGATCGAGATTTCGGCGACGCGCGACGCCGCGCGGCTGACCGTGCATATCGACGACGATGGACCGGGCATTCCGGCGGAGCGGCGCGACGACGCGTTCAAGCCGTTCCACCGGCTGGACGAGGGGCGCAATCAGGACGAGGCGGGCACGGGTCTGGGGCTGGCGATCGCGCGCGACATCGCGCGCGCGCACGGCGGGGACGTGACGCTGACCGATTCGCCGCTCGGCGGCCTGCGCGCGAGCGTCGCGATTCCGGTGTGATGTCCGGCTGGGGGCGTCTTGGCGGCGCGATCAGCGCGCGAGATCGCGGCCGGTTTCCTCATCGTCCTTCAGGCGAGAGGCGGCGCGCGCGCGCATGCGCTGGCCGGTTTCGCGCAGCGCGTCGACGAAAGAGCAGAGCGGCGCCGCCAGGCGCCCGAGGTCCTCGGCGCGCGCGATCGCCGTCTGGCCGCGCGCAAGACCGCGGTCGAGTTCGGCCATGGTGGCGGGATAACCCTCTTCCTCGTCCTTCAGCCAGACGGAAAAAACGCGCATCCAGAGCACGACCAGTCCTTGCAGCTTGAACGGGGCGAGCGGTCCCTCGTTGCGCACGCCGGCCGCCTCCATCATGAAGCGCATGGAATTGATCGCAAGCGAGTTGAAGGCGGCGGCGGCCAGCGGATCGCGCCGAGCCCAGTCGGCGACGGACCGCATGGCGTCGCGGTAGGGGGCGAGCGCGTCGATGCGGCGCATCAGCACGTCGAACAGCCGCTCCTTGTCGCTCTCGTCCAGCAATTCGTCGCTCGCGCCGTCCAGCACCACGCGGTCGATGCGGCGCGAGAAGGCGCCCAGCACGGCGCCCTTGGAGGGGAACAGATCGCGGAAGTCGGCAAGCGAAACGCCGGCTCGGGCGGCGATATCGCCGATCGTGAGTTCGGCGAACGGGCGTTCGGCGGCAAGCTCCAGCATCGCGTCGACGATCCGGCCGCGCGCGTTCGCCGGCGGCGGACGATCCCCCGACCGGTCGGAGCGCGATAGAGCCGACGACTTATCGGCCGACGACTTATCGGGCGACGACTTATCAGGCGGCGACTTATCAGGCGACTTGGGCTTTGCTGCGCGGATCATGTCCAGAACCTCGTCTTCAGCGCCCTATGTAAGGGGGCGCGCACGGCCGGCCAATGGGCGGACAGCCCAAATTGCGGGCGTATTTGCCAAAAGTTGAACGCCAACCGCCAATCAGCCGGCCAGTTCCCGCCCGCGGCGGGCGGCGGCGGCGATGGCGCGCGTCATCAGCGGTTGCAACCCGTCGTCCGCCATCAGGACGGCGAGCGCGGCGGCGGTGGTGCCGCCCGGCGAGGTGACGTTGGCGCGCAGGTGGGCGGGGCTCGTCTGCGGCGACTGGCGCATCAACTCGCCCGCCCCTTCGACGGTGGCGCGCGCGAGCGCCATCGCCACCCCCGGCGGCAGGCCGGCGGCCCGGCCGGCCTCGGCCATGCATTCGGCGAGCAGGAACACATAGGCCGGGCCGGAACCCGAGACCGCCGTCACGGCGTCGATCAGGCTCTCGTCGTCCAGCCACACGACGCCGCCGACGGCCGACAGCAGCGCCTCGGCCAGCGCATGCTGGCGCGCCTCCACCCCGGGGCTGGCGAAGGCGCCCGTCACGCCGCGGCCGATGGCGGCGGGCGTGTTGGGCATGGCGCGCACGATGGCGCGGGCGTGGGGCGCGCGGGCGGCCAGATCGGCGACGCTCTTGCCGGCGAGAATGGAAATCGTGAGCGTGCGCGGGCCCGCGAGCGCCGCGATGCGCGGCGCCGCCTCGTCCAGCGACTGCGGCTTGATGGCGAGAACGAGCGCGTCCGGCGGCTCGATCGTGGCGTCCGGCGGGTTGAGCCGCACGCCGTTATCCGCGCACCAGGCCGCCACCTCGCGCGCGGGGACAGGGTCGAGCAGGGTGGTATGGGCGCCCGCCAGATCGCGCGCGCGCCAGCCCTGCGCCAGCGCAAATCCCATCTTGCCCGCGCCGAGGAGGACGATGGAGGGCGTATCGGTTCTCATGGGTCTGCCTCTGGGTCTGCCTCGCGCCGGCCTATGCTTCGCCCTGCGTCTCGAGCAGGGTCGTCTCCAGCGCCTCGCGCGCGCTCTTCCCCGCCCAGACGACGAACTGGAAAGCCTGATAGTAGCGCTCGCAGGCCGCGATGGCGTTGGCGAAAACGGACTCGCATTGCGCGGCGGTCGGCTGCGCGCCGCCGGTCAGCAGCAGCGCATGGCGGAACATCACCACGCCTTCGGACGGCCACAGGTCGAAATGGCCGAGCCAGAGCTGTTCGTTGGCGATGGCGATCAGTTCCAGCACGTCCATGCGCCGGCGCTGCGGCGCCTTCAGATCGAACGCGCAGCCGACGTGCAACGCCTCCATGTCCGGCAGCCAGGTGAAGGCGATGTGGTAGTCGGCCCAGCTTCCGGCGACGGAGATGGAGATTTCGTCGTCGTCCTGCCGCTCGAACGCCCAGTGCTTGCCGCTCGCGAAACGTTCGACGATATCGACCGGGTGTTCGCGCCGTCGTCCGCTGAAACTGGAAATCTGCATCATCTCGCCCGGAAAGAGACTGGGAAACGCCGAAACGCGTGGCTGCGGGGAATCCCGTAACGCCGCGACGGAAACGCCCGTCACGTTCCGAAATCCGAACGGATCGATCTCGAAATCAGCCCGCAGCCCACCGCACGCCCGCGCGCCCGAGGTCGGGGAGCGGAATGGCGCGTGGCGCTATCTGCCCGCGCAAGCTCGAAGATTCGGGCGCGCGGGTCCAGAGCGGGCGCAAACTCTGTCCACAGAATCGCGGTTCACCGCCGGCGGTCAGATCTCGGCGTTCCAGCCCGCGCCGGGCGCGTCCGCCGGGCGTCCGGCGAGTCTGGCCTCCAGCTCGGCGATCCGTTTTTCCAGCCGCTCGTTCTCGCTGCGCGCGTTCGCGGCCATGTCCCGCACCGCCTCGAATTCCTCGCGCGTGACGACGTCCATGTGCGAGAGAATGCGTTCGAGCTGCGTGCGCATCAGCGTCTCGGCCTCGCGCCGCACGCCGCCGGCGAGGCCGGCCGCGTCGTTGAACAGGCGGGCGAGATCGTCGGCGATGCGCGAGCGGGATTCGGTCATGGCAAAACTCCTGTTGGATTTCTGTATCACGTAGTGACGGCTTTCGTCGCGCGCCACGCCGGCGACAAAGTGCTAGCGTCAACCCAAAGCCATGCCGATTCTCGTCCTTCCCTTTCCGGCGATCGATCCGGTCTTCTTCTCCATCGGTCCGCTGCCGATCCGCTGGTATGCGCTCGCCTATATCCTCGGGCTGATCCTGGGCTGGCTCTATGCGCGCCGCCTGGCCGCCCGCGCCGATCTGTGGGGCGCCCGCGCGCGCCCGAGCGTGGAAAGTCTCGACGACCTGCTGGTCTACGCCACATTCGGCACGATCATCGGCGGGCGGCTGTTCAACGTGCTGTTCTACGGTCTCGACTATTATCTCGCCCATCCCGGCGAGATCCTCGCGGTATGGAACGGCGGCATGGCGTTCCACGGCGGGCTGATCGGCGTGGCGGCGGGCCTGTGGATATTCGCGCGGCGCAACGGCTACCCGGTCCTGTCGGTCGCCGACATCTGCAGCGCGGCGGCGCCCATCGGCATTTTCTTCGGGCGGCTCGCCAATTTCATCAAACCGGAAATGTGGGGCCGGCCGAGCGACGTTCCGTGGGCGATGGTCTTTCCCGGCGCGGGCGAGGCGCCGCGCCATCCCAGCCAGCTCTACGAAGCGGGGCTGGAGGGCCTGCTGCTGTTCGTGGTTCTCGCCATCCTCATCGCGCGCGGCGGGTTGAAACGCGCGGGGCTGGTTTCGGGCGTGTTCGGCGCCGGCTACGCGCTCGCGCGCATCTTCAGCGAAGTCTTCCGCGAGCCCGACCCGCAGCTCGAGGCCCTCGGCGCGGGACTGACGATGGGCATGGTCCTGTCGGTTCCCATGCTGATCGCGGGGCTATGGCTGATCGCGCGCGCGCGAGGGGAGGCTCGGCCGGCATGAACGGTCTTGCGCGCGACATCGCCGAACAGATCGCGCACGACGGGCCGATATCCGTCGAACGCTACATGCAATTGTGTCTGGCCCATCCCACGCTCGGCTATTATCCGACGCGCGATCCGCTCGGCGCGGCCGGCGATTTCGTCACCTCGCCGGAGATCAGCCAGATGTTCGGCGAACTGATCGGCCTGTGGACGGTCGCATGCGCGCGCGCGAGCGGCGCCGCGCGGCTGGTGGAACTTGGGCCGGGGCGCGGCACGCTGATGGCCGACGCCTTGCGTGCGGCGCGCGTGGCGAAGGACTTTTTCGCCGCGGTCGAGATCGATCTCGTCGAAACCTCGCCCGCGCTGATCGAACGCCAGCGCGCGACGCTCGCGGCGAGCGGCCGGCCCGTGGTCTGGCGCGCGCGGGTGGAGGAGGTTCCGCACGCGCCCGCGATCTTCATCGCCAACGAGTTTTTCGACGCGCTGCCGGTGCGCCAATACGTGAAAGCCGGCGGCGCCTGGCGCGAGCGCCTGGTGGGGCTCGACGCGCGCGGGCGCCTGACGTTCGGCGCGGCGATCGAAAGCGAGCCGGCGATCGCGTTCGAGGCGCAAGAGGGCGCGGTGCTCGAGGTCGGCGCGCAGGCGCAGCGGATCATGGTGGAGATCGCGGCGCGGATCGTGCGGCACGGCGGCGCCGCGCTCATCATCGACTACGGCCATGCGCGCACGCAGGCGGGAGACACGTTGCAGGCCATGCGTGCGCATGCGTTCGTCGATCCGCTGGCGCGGCCGGGCGAGGCGGACCTGACGACGCATGTCGACTTCGGCGCGCTGGCGCGCGCGGCGCGCGCCACGGGCGCGGCGACGCACGGACCGATCGCGCAGGGCGCGTTCCTGAAACGGCTCGGCGTGGATCAGCGCGCCGCCACGCTCATGCGCGGGGCGACCGAGGCGCAGGCCCGCGACATCGAAAGCGCGCGCGAGCGGCTGACATCGGCGCGCGCGCCCACCGACATGGGCGCGCTGTTCAAATGTCTTGCGGTCACGCGGGCCGGCGCGCCGGTTCCGCCGGGTTTCGAGGAAGGAGATCGCGTTTGAGCCTGCCGCATCTCACGGCCAGAACGATCGGCGCGCGCCACGCCTTCTTCACACGCGCGGGCGGGGCGAGCCAGGGCGTCTACGCCTCGCTCAACGGCGGCGTCGGCTCGAACGACGCGCGCGAAAGCGTGCTGGAAAACCGGCGCCGCATGGCGCAGACGCTCGGCGTCGCGCAAACGCATCTCGTCGTTCCATTCCAGATTCATTCGCCCGACTGCCTGATCGTCGAGGCGCCGTTCGTCGAACGGCCGCGCTGCGACGGTCTGGCGACCGCGACGAGGGGGCTCGCGCTCGGCGTCACGGGCGCCGATTGCGGCATGATTCTGTTTGCGGCGCCGGGCGTGGTCGGCGCCGCGCATGCCGGGTGGAAAGGCGCGCTGACCGGCGTGATCGAGGCCACCGTCCGCGCCATGGAGCGGCTCGGCGCGCGGCGCGACGCCATCCAGGTCGCGCTCGGTCCGACGATCGGCGCGCGCAGCTACGAAGTCGGAGGCGAGTTTCGCGCGCAGTTTCTTCGCGACGACGCGCGGCATGCGCGGTTCTTCGCGCCGTCCGCGCGCGCGGGCCATTTCATGTTCGATCTGCCGAGTTTCATTGGGCTGCGGGTGGAGCGCGCCGGCGTCGCGGGGTTCGAAAATCTCGGCCTCGACACCTATGCGGACGCGGACCGGTTCTTTTCCTACCGCCGCGCCACGCATCGCATGGAGCCGGATTACGGGCGGCTCGTGTCGGCGATTGTGCTGGAATAAGTCCGTCCCCTTGACGGGATCGGGGCGCGGCACAATGTCTTTTTCCAGCATGCATCGTCATTTCTGGCTTGCATCGCGTGGCGCCGCAGCGGAGGACCAGATGGCCGGACTGATCGCGCCGCTCGCCGTTCCCCAGCCGCTCGATGTCGCCTTCCGCCGCGACGACGTCTACGTCATCGTCATGCTCGACCATCCCGATTACGCGCTGATCGAGGCGTCGATGCGCAAGACGAAAGACGGCGAACTCCTGCGCGCCATCGTCACGCAGCGCGATCATCGGCAGATCGATCACGTCAACAGCGAGGCGCTCGCGCAATCGCTGCGGCTGAAGGGACGCGAGGTCGCCGTCGCGCCGATGCAGTTCGAGACGACGGAGGAATTCGGCGCGCCGCATGTGCGCGCGGCGTTCCGCTCGTGGCGCGGGGAGGACGTGGTGGTGGATTGCGCGGGCTTCGCGCAACCTTCGGCCGGCCACGGCGGACTGGTCGATCCCGGCGTCTACATGGCCGAACGCGGGCTGCCGCTGATGTGGCGCGATCGCAGCACGGTGGCGCGCGCGGGCGCCGGCGTGACGATCAACGGCGAGCATTTTCCCGCCCCCGTGCGCTCGCAATTCCTGCTCGGGGCGACGGGTTACCAGGCGGTGCTGACGTTCGGCCACGCGGCGGCGATCCTGCGCGGCGGCAAACGCCAATGGCGGCTGATCGCGCGGCCGGAGCGTTTCGCGCCGGGCGAAACGTGGGATTTCGTCGGTGCGCGCGACCGGCGCGTCTATCGCATTCTGTCGCGCGCCGGCGATCGACTCACGTTCCAGGCCGAGGGCGCGTTCGTCGAAACCGTGGTCGGCGACATCGCGGGCGAAAATTTCGAGATCGCGTCCATCCGGCTCGGGGCGGCGCCCGGCGAGCGCGGCGGCTGCGTGCTCGAATTCGAGAACGGCAAGTTCCATTGCGCGATGGACGGCGCCGAACACATCGTCGAGGGCGTCTACGAATCGAGCCCGCTGCGCCAGCGGCTCATGCCGCAGCATCCGCACTGGGCCGAGGCACGCGCGCTGGACACCACGCTGACGATCGAGGGCGAGATCGTCACGCTCGTCACGCGCGTCGGCGCCTTCGCCTGATCAGGCCGGCCTGGTCGCCACGAAGGTCATGCGTTTCTGGTTGTGCCCGATGTTTTCGGCCGCGCGTTCGGGCGCAAAGCGATGGTCGCGCAACAGGCCGAGCATTTCCTTCTCGTCATATGTCGTCAGGCCGAACTCGTTGCGCAGCGTGCGGTAGCTGGAAAAGAACGTGCGCACGAGACCCGCGAGCGCGGCGCCGAGAAAACCGCCGCGCCAGCCGAACTCCAGAAGCGCGCGCGCGTCTTCGAGCGGCGAAAGATCTTTCGGCACCACGTCGCCGAGCACGAGCCTTCCGCCGGGGGCGAGTTTGTCGTGGAAGTTTTCGAGCCAGCGTTCGAATTCCGCCTCGCCGACATATTGCAGCACCGAGACGACGACGATCATGTCGAGGCTCGCAGGCGCGAGCGCCTCGAAGCCCGCCTCGTCGAGAACGACGACGCCGGGCGCATCGGCGAAACGTTGTTCGAGCTTGAAACGCACGAGTCTGGACGTGTCGAACAGATACAATTTCGCGCAGCGCTGCGCCACATGCGCGGCGGAGGAGGCCTCGCCGCAGCCGTAGTCGAGCACGCGCGCGTGTTCGCCGGGAATGTGGCGCGCGACCGCTTTGGCGATCAGCTCGTCGTGCAGCAGACGGTGGCGCGCGTTGACGTAGATGGAATGGTCGCCCTCGAAGAAATCGCGCCAGCTCATCTGATCAGCGCTCGCGCTTGGCGCTGTCCATCAGTTCGACGAAACGCTTGAACAGATAATGCGAATCCTGCGGGCCGGGCGAGGCTTCCGGATGGTGCTGCACGGAAAAGGCCGGGCGGTCGGAAAGCGCTATGCCGCAGTTCGATCCGTCGAACAGCGAGCGGTGCGTCTCCTGCGCGTTCGGCGGCAGGCTTTGCGCGTCCACCGCAAAGCCGTGGTTCATGGAGACGATCTCAACCTTGCCGGTGGTGTAATCCATCACCGGATGGTTCGCGCCATGGTGGCCCTGATGCATCTTGCGCGTCTTCGCGCCGATGGCGAGCGCCATCATCTGGTGGCCCAGGCAGATGCCGAAGGTCGGCACCTTCTTCTCCAGGAGCGCGCGGATGACGGGGGTGGAATATTCGCCGGTCGCCGCCGGATCGCCGGGGCCGTTGGAGAGGAACACGCCGTCGGGCTTCAAGGCGAGAATGTCCTCGGCGCTGGCGGTCGGCGGCACGACCGTCACTTCGCAGCCTTCGTCGGCCAGCAGGCGCAGGATGTTGCGCTTGACGCCGTAGTCGATGGCCACCACGCGGCGTCTGGCCTCGCCGCGCCGGCCGTAGCCCTTGCCGAGCCGCCAGCTCGTCTCGTCCCAGTCGTAGCGCTGCGTGGCGGCCACGCCGGGCACGAGATCCAGCCCGTCCATCGAGGGAATGGCGGCGGCCTTCTCCTTCAGCGCGGCGATGTCGAACCGGCCGTCGGGATTGTGCGCGAGAATGGCGTTCGGCATGCCTTTCTCGCGGATGCGCGCGGTGAGCGCGCGCGTGTCGAGACCGCTCATGCCGACGATGCCGCGCGCCTTCAGCCACTCGCCGAAGTGGCGGGTGGCGCGGAAGTTGGAGGGGGCGCCCACCGGCGCCTGCACGATCGCGCCGCGCACGCCGGCGGAGGCCGCCATGTTCACGGTCTCGATGTCTTCCTCGTTCGTGCCGACATTGCCGATGTGCGGGAAGGTGAAGGTGACGATCTGCCCGGAATAGGACGGGTCGGTGAGAATCTCCTGGTAGCCCGTCATCGCGGTGTTGAAGCACACTTCGCCCGGCGCCTCGCCGACGGCGCCCAGGCCAAAGCCCTCCAGGATCGTTCCGTCGGCCAGCACCAGAAGCGCGGTCGGCCGGACGGGCGCCCAACCTTGCGGGGTTTCGGCTTGATCGTTCTGCATGGGCGCTCTACACGAGGCTCCGCGCCGAAGGGCCGGCGAGCGGAAGCTGCCGGCTGCGGGGCGGACGGAGGGTCTGAATTTCGGCGCGGAAGCTAGGGGAGGGGCCTTGCAAGGTCAACCCCGCAACGAGGCTTTCCAAGCCCGGAGGAACATCATGCGCGCGCGTTTCACCAACGATCTGAAAGAGGCGATGAAAGCCGGCCAAAAGCGCCGCGTGGACACCATCCGCCTCATCAACGCCGCGCTCAAGGATCGCGACATAGAGGCGCGGGGCCAGGGCAAGACCGTCTCGGACGAGGACATTCTCGCGCTGCTGCAGAAAATGGTGAAAAGCCGGCAGGAGTCGGCGGACATCTACGACAGGGGCGGCCGGCCGGAACTGGCGGCGAGCGAGCGCGAGGAAATCGCGATCATTTCCAGCTATCTGCCCAAGCAGATGGACGAGGTGGCGGTGGCCGACGCGATCAAGGCGGCGATCGCGGAAACGGGGGCCGCCTCGGTCAAGGACATGGGCAAGGTGATCGGCGCGCTGAAGGCGAAATACACCGGCCAGATGGATTTCGCCAAAGCGAGCGCGGCGGTGAAAGCCGCGCTTGGCGGCTGAGCCGCGCGCGAGCGGTTCTTCAGGCAAAGCGAGCGCGGCGGTGAAAGCCGCGCTTGGCGGCTGAGCCGCGCGCGAGCGGTATCGCATTCGCGAACCTGCGGCCTCGTGGCGCGTTACCCTTGCGTCGATCGTGCGAGGAGGAGGCGCGCATGGCGGAGCATCGCAAGCCCAAGGGTTTTTCCAGCGCGCTGAGCTATGTCGATCCCAAGGCTGCGTATGTCTGGCTTGAGCGGGCGTTCGGATTCGAGCCGGTGATGGTGCTGCTCGATGCGCAGGACAATCTTCTGCATTCGGAGATGAAGTTCGGCGAAGCGATCGTGATGATCGGATCCGAATGGGACGACGACCACAGGAGCCCGACATCCGTCGACGGCAAGAACACGCAGACGGTGCAGGTCCAGCTTGAGCGGGGCGAGGACATCGACGCCCATTGCGCGCGCGCCCGGCAGGCCGGCGCCGACATTCTCCAGGAACCGGCGTTGCAATTCTACGGCGACCGCGCCTATCGCGCGCGCGACCCGGAAGGCCATGTGTGGACGTTCAGCGTGACCGTGCAGGACATGACGCGCGAGGAATGGGACAAGGCGGCCGGGCAGGGCGTGCACACGCAAACGCGACTTTAGGGCGCCCCATGCGCCGTCAGGCGACCTTTTCGGCGCGCGGCGGCGCGGCGGCGGCCAGGCGCGCGAGTTCGGCCTCGGCCGCGTCCGCGCTCATGGTGGAGAACATCTGCTGCAAAAAGGCGCCGGGACGCGGCGCATAGGCGCCGATGCCGTCGCGGCCGTAGAACGCCCGGAACATCTGGCGCGCGCAGTCGCGCGAGAGCGGGCCGATCTCGATCGCCTCGTCGATCCGGCCGGGCCGCACGATCGCCGGATCGAGCCGGTCGACGTGGTTGGTCGTCACGATGAATTTCAGTCCGTCCGGCGTTTGCATGCCGTCCATCGCATTGAGAATTTCATGCAGCGGCGACACGCGCGGCCCACGCTCGTCGGCGCCCGCGGGCGCGGCGCCGGTGCGGTCGAGGCCGCCGGCGATGGCGTCGATGTCCTCGATCACGAACAGATCGGTCTTCGATCCCGAACGAAAGGCCGCCCCGAGCCCGTAGAGCGAAGTGATGTATTTGATGTCGAAGCCGAAGTCGGACGCCAGCGCGTGGATCAGGCTCGTCTTGCCCGTGCCGGGCGGCCCGTGCAGGATGACGCCGAGCTTCCATGGCACGCCGCGCGCGGCATGCCATTCCTCGGACCCCAGAAACCATTCGAACCGCCGCACGAGCCGTTCCTTGATCTCGCGATCCACGAACACCGTGTCGAGACTGCGCTTGCGCCGGCGCAGCGCGCCGCTCGCGCCGCCCGCCGCATACAGGGAAACGGAGATGGAGTTGCGGTGATCCTCCGGCTTGCAGTCGCGCATGAACCGTTCCACCACGCCGCGGTCGCGTGTGAGGAAGGAGATCGTGATGGTCTCCGACGGCGCCGCCTGCTGGCTGGATTTGGTCTTGGAATAACGAAACAGCGTGCCGGCGTAGACGCCCCAGCCGCCGCCGAAACCCGTCTTCAGCGCGCCGTCCTTCATCTCCAGCGAGCGGGAGAAGAAGTCGAGCCGCCGGGTCTCGATGAAGGCGTCGACGTCGCGATACTCGTTCGACAGGCTTTCGACATACACTTTCGTCCAGACAGTCTTGCCGAGTCCGTCGAGAAGTTTTTCGGGCGCGGCGCGCAGCACATACATCGCCGCGCCGAACGCCACCGTTCCGACGCCGCCCGCCAGCAGCGGGTTGGCGGCGAGCGCAGACGACAAGGCTTCGAACCAGCTCATGGCGCGCCCTCATGTCTCAATGGCTGGCGCTGGCGCGCCCTCATGTCTTGATGGCCGGCGCTCGCGCGCCCAATCGTCAGGCGCCGAACGCCTCGCGCTCGTCCTTCGGCATCCTGAACGCGTTCGCCTCGGCGGGGAATGCGCCGGCGTGCACGTCCTCGGCGTAGCGGCGCGCGCTCTGGCGCATCGTCTCGCCGACGTCGGCGTAGCGCTTGTTGTGCTTGAAACTGGCGGCGGTGTAGCCCAGCACGTCGACGATGACGAGCACCTGGCCGTCCGTCTTGCGCCCGGCGCCGATGCCGATGGTGGGCGCCTTGACGGCGCGGGTGATGGCGTCGGCGACTTCCTCGGGCACCAGTTCGAGAACGATCATGTCCTGGCCGGCCGCGTCGAGCGCGCGCGCGTCGTCGACCAGTTTGCGGGCGTCGGCGGCGGTCTTGCCCTTCAGCCGCTTTTCCTCGTGGTTCTGCGGCTCCAGGCCCAGATGGCAGCAGACCTTGAGGCCCTCGGCCTTGATGGCGCGCACGACGTCGGGCAGCGCGCCCTCGAATTTGACCATGTCGGCGCCGGCGGCCACCAGCCGTTTGGCGTTGGCGACCGCGAGCGCGACGGTCGCCACCGCGCCGTAGGGCAGGTCGCCGATGATGAACATGTCGGGCGCGCCGCGCCGCACCGCGCGCACGTGATGGACAATGTCGTCCATCGTCACTTCGCGTTCGGACGTATAGCCGAGCATGTTGGTGCCGACGGAATCGCCGACCAGCAGCACGTCCACCCCGCCCTCGGCGAGCGCGCGCGCGGTCGGGGCGTCGTAGGCGGTCAGCATGGCGATCTTCTCGCTCTGCTGCTTCATGTCGAAAAACCTGCGGCTGGTCCGCATGCGCCCCTCCCCTAGGATCCTGCCCTATAATCTTGCGCCCGCGCCGGGCAGCGCCTCTATATAGGGCGCGCGCGTCCCGCGAAAACGGTCTTTGCGAAACCCGACCATGCGATTTCCGCCTGCCTTTCTCGAAGAGATCAAGGCCCGCCTGCCGATGTCGCAGGTGGCGGGGCGGCGCGTGCGGCTGAAGAAACAGGGGCGGGAATGGCGCGGCCTGTCGCCGTTCACCTCGGAAAAGACGCCCTCATTCTACGTCAACGACCAGAAAATGCGCTGGTTCGATTTCTCGGCCGGCAAGAACGGCAACATCTTCGATTTCCTGATGGAAACCGAGGGATTGAGCTTTCCGGAATCGGTCGAGAGGCTGGCGGGGGAGGCGGGCCTCGCGCTGCCGAAGCAGACGCGCGAAGAGGAGGAGCGCGAGAGAAAGCGCGCCGGCGCCGGCGAGGCGCTGGAGATGGCGGCGGCGTTTTTCGAGGCGCGGTTGCAGGGTGCGGAGGGTGCGCGGGCGCGCGGCTATCTGGCCGACCGCGCCCTGACCCCGGCGTTGCAGACCGAGTTCCGGCTCGGCTACGCCCCGCGCGACCGGCATGCGCTGCGCGACCATCTGGCGGGCAAGGGCGTCGATCTCGACACGATGATCGAGGCGGGGCTGCTGATCCACGGCGAGGATATTCCGGTCGCCTACGACCGGTTCCGCGACCGCATCATGTTCCCGATCTGCGACGCGCGCGGGCGCATCATCGCCTTCGGCGGACGGGCGCTGGAGAAGGACGCGCAGGCCAAATACCTCAATTCGCCCGAGACGAGCCTGTTTCACAAAGGCGCCTGCCTCTACAACCACCACCGCGCGCGGCTCGCCGCCCACAAGAGCGATCGCGTGATCGCGGTCGAGGGCTATGTCGACGTCATCGCCATGCATGCGGCCGGGTTCGCCGAGACGGTCGCCCCGCTCGGCACCGCGCTGACGCCCGACCAGTGCGAGCTGCTCTGGCGGATGGCGGAGGAGCCGATCCTGTGTTTCGACGGCGACCGGGCGGGCCGCAAGGCCGCGTTCCGCGCCATCGAGACGGCGCTGCCGCTCATCGGGCCGGGCCGGTCGCTGCGGTTCGCCTTCCTGCCGGAGGGGCAGGACCCCGACGATCTCGTCCGCTCCGCCGGCGCCGCGGCGATCGAGGAGGTGGTGGCCGCGGCGCGCCCGCTTGTGGATGTCCTGTGGACAAGAGAGCTGGAGGCGCAGTCGCTCGACACGCCCGAACGGCGCGCGGCCTTCGAGCGCCGGATTTACGACGCGCTGCGGCCCATTCCCGACGAGGCGCTGCGCCGGCTCTATCGCGAGGAGATGGCGGGGCGGCTGTCGACACTGTTCGGCCGCGACCGGGCGCGCGCAGAAGCGCCGACCCGCCGTGCGTTCGATCGCGGCGGGCGCGGCGGCGCCCCGCGCGGGCCGCTGACGGCGAGCCCCGCGCTTGCGCGATCCCCTTTGTTTTCAGCGAACAGGGCTGGCGGCCCGGCCCCCGCGCCCTCGCCTCGCGAGGCGCTCATCCTGCTCCTGATCGTCAATCACCCGAGCCTGATCGCCGAACAGGCCGAGGCGCTCGCGGAACTCGAACTCGACCATGCGGACACCGCCCGGCTGCGCGACGGCGTGCTGGCCGCCGCCGCAGAGCACGCGGAGGACATGCGGCGCGAGCTGGAGCGTCGCGGTCTCGGCAAGAGCCTGCGCGACATCGAGGCCCGCACGCCGCCCAACTGGTGCGCCGCGCCGGACGCCTCGCCTCTTGACGCGGGCCACGCGCTGCGGCAGGCCCTCGCCTTGCATCGCAGGGCGCGGGCGTTACATAGGGAAATGCGCGCGGCGGAGGCGGCTGTCGCCGCCGACGATCTGGCGGACGACGACAGGGAACGGAATTTCGCGCGGCTGCGCGATATTCAGGCGCAGCTTTCGGCGCTGGAAGGGGCGGAGGCGGCGATCGAGGGGTTTGGCGAGCCGTCCGGGCGGCAGACGCGGTCGGTGTGAACCAACGGCCATCTGGGGCCACAGGGGTTTTGTCCGCGCCCGCTTATTGTTAACAAGGACTTAAGCCGCGCTTGCGAGTTTGGGGTCCCGATTTCGAATCGGCGCGTTGGAGCGCTTTTCTGGCGTTCGCGCATCGGAGTGAGCTTGATGGCGAAAAAAGACGAAGACAAGGCCGACGCCGACGCGGGCGCGCAGACGGACGCAGTCGATTCCCCGCTGCTCGACATGACGGACGCCGCCGTCAAGAAGATGATCAAGGCGGCCAAGAAACGCGGTTTCGTCACCTACAGCGAACTGAACGCCGTTCTGCCGTCGGAGGAGGTGTCCTCCGACCAGATCGAGGACGTGTACGCGATGCTGTCCGAGATGGGCATCACGGTCACGGAAGCGGAAGACCAGGAGGAGGGCGAGGGCGAGGGCGCCGCCGACGAGGACGAGGCGGAGGGCGGCGAACTCGTCGAGACCGCGCGCCCGGCCGCGGTCGCCACACGTACGTCGGAGCCCGCCGACCGCACCGATGATCCGGTGCGCATGTATCTGCGCGAGATGGGCTCGGTGGAGCTGTTGTCGCGCGAGGGCGAGATCGCCATCGCCAAACGCATCGAGGCCGGCCGGGAAGCGATGATCGCGGGCCTGTGCGAAAGCCCGCTGACGTTCCAGGCGATCATCATCTGGCGCGACGAACTCAACGAAGGCAAGGTTCTGCTGCGCGACATCATCGATCTGGAAGCCACCTACGCGGGGCCGGAGGCCAAGAACGCGCCGAAGGTGGAGACGCCGCCGGCCGACGGGCTCGACACGCCGACCGAAGGCGCGGAGGAAAACTTCGAGGACGAGGACGACATGGAGAATTCCGTGTCGCTGTCGGCGATGGAGGCCGAACTCAAGCCGACCGTGCTCAAGACGTTCGACACGATCGCCGATTCCTACAAGAAGCTGCGTCGCCTGCAGGACCAGAACGTCGAGAACAAGCTGAAGAACGAGGCGCTGACGCCCGCGCAGGAGCGCAAGTACAAGTCGCTGAAGAAAGAGCTGGTGGCGGAAGTGAAATCCCTTTCGCTCAACCAGAACCGCATCGACGCGCTGGTCGAGCAGCTCTACGACATCAACAAGCGGCTCATCGGCTACGAGACGCGGCTGTTGCGTTCGGCCGAAGCGCACGGCGTGGGGCGCGAGGATTTCCTGAAGAACTATCAGGGTTCCGAACTCGATCCGAAATGGATCCTGCGCGTCTCCAAGCTCGGCGCGAAGGGCTGGAAGGATTTCGTCGCGCGCGAGAAGGAGACGATCAAGGATCTGCGTTCCGACATCCATGCGCTGGCGACCGAGACGGGACTCGAGATTCAGGAATTCCGCAAGATCGTGCACATGGTGCAGAAGGGCGAGCGCGAAGCGCGCCAGGCCAAGAAGGAGATGGTGGAGGCGAACCTGCGCCTGGTCATCTCCATCGCCAAGAAATACACCAACCGCGGCCTGCAGTTCCTCGATCTCATCCAGGAAGGCAACATCGGCCTGATGAAGGCGGTCGACAAGTTCGAATACCGTCGCGGCTACAAGTTCTCCACTTACGCGACGTGGTGGATTCGTCAGGCGATCACCCGTTCGATCGCCGACCAGGCGCGCACCATCCGCATTCCCGTGCACATGATCGAAACGATCAACAAGATCGTGCGCACGAGCCGGCAGATGCTGCATGAGATCGGCCGCGAGCCGACGCCGGAGGAGCTTGCCGAAAAGCTCGCCATGCCGCTGGAGAAAGTGCGCAAGGTGCTCAAGATCGCCAAGGAGCCGATCTCGCTCGAAACGCCGATCGGCGACGAGGAGGATTCCCATCTCGGCGATTTCATCGAGGACAAGAACGCGATCCTGCCGATCGACGCCGCGATCCAGAGCAATCTGCGCGAGACCACGACGCGCGTGCTGGCCTCCCTCACGCCGCGCGAGGAGCGCGTGCTGCGCATGCGGTTCGGCATCGGCATGAACACCGACCACACGCTGGAGGAAGTGGGCCAGCAGTTCTCGGTCACGCGCGAGCGCATCCGCCAGATCGAGGCCAAGGCGCTGCGCAAGCTCAAGCACCCGAGCCGGTCGCGCAAGCTGCGCTCGTTCCTCGACAACTGACCAGGCGGCCGCGCGCCGCCGTTCGCGCCGTTGCCATTTGCGTTTCCTGCGACGATGCTTCCCGCACCAACGATGCGGGGGAAACGCGATGGACTATCAAACGATCGACGTGCGGCAGGATGGCGCGGTGGACTGGCTGACGCTCAACCGGCCGGAGCGGCTGAACACGCTCACTGCGCGCATGGTCGACGAACTGTGCGACTATTTCGAGGGGCTCAAGCGCGATTACGGCGTGCGCATCGTCGTCATGCGCGGGGCGGGGAAGGCCTTCTGCGCGGGTCTCGACATCAAGGAGCATCAGACCGGCCGGCGCATGGACGAGGGGCGCGGCGCGCTCAGGCCCGGTCCGCATCTGTTCGACATCGTCAAACTCATGCGCGATTGCCCGCAGCCGATCGTGGCGCTGCTGCACGGTCCGGTGTGCGGCGGGGGCATGGGGATGGCGCTGGCCGCCGACATTCGCATCGCCGGCGAGAGTATGCGCATGAACGACGCCTTCGTCGCGCTCGGCCGGTCGGGCTGCGAACTCGGCGTGAGCTATTTTCTGCCGCGCATCGTCGGACTCGGCGTGGCGACGGAGCTGATGTACACGGGCGCGTTCATCGGCGCGGCGCGCGCGCGCGAGGTCGGGCTCGTCAACAAGGTCGCGCCCGACACGGCGATGGAGGAGGCGGCGCGCGAATATCTCGACGCCATGTTGCGCACCGCGCCGCTGGGGCTGCGCATGACCAAGCAGACGCTCAACACGGCGCTGCGCGTGAACGACCTGCTGGCGGTCATCGATCTCGAACGGCAGGCGCAGATGATCTGCGGCGCGGGCCCCGATTTCGACGAAGCGATGAATGCGTTTCTCGAAAAGCGCGCGCCGCGCTACGCCTCCGACCCGCGCGTGCGGGAGGCGGCGTCTTAACCGATTGTCAGCGCCCATGCGGTACATCGAACGCCGCCCTCATCGAGCGATGAGGGCGGGAAACCAACGCCATGAAGTCGTCGCGCATGTTCCGCCTCCGCAATGTCGCCCTGCTGGCGAGCCTGGTGGCGATTCCGCTGGTGCTGACGGCGGGGTTCGCCACCGACCGCCCGACCGTCCCGCCCGCCGTCGTGGGCGCCCGGTAGGACGACGGGCTTTCGCTTTTGTCGATCCTGATTTAATCGAAGGGCGCTGTCGGGTTCGGGCCGGTAGCTCAATGGTTAGAGCCGGCCGCTCATAACGGTCTGGTTGCAGGTTCGAGTCCTGCCCGGCCCACCCGCCATCCGATTTCGCCGCCCGCACGGGCGCCGCTTCATCCGCCCGCCTTCAGCGCGCGGGCGATGATGTTGCGCTGGATTTCGGAGGTGCCTTCGCCGATCACATAGACCAGCGAGTCGCGGTGGAAGCGGCCGACCGGATATTCGCGCATCAGGCCCGCGCCGCCGTGGATGCGGATCGCCTGTTCGGTCACGCGCACGGCCGTCTCGCTCGCGATCAGTTTCACCCGGGAGGCGGTCGCCGGGTCGATCGCGCCCTGATCGACGCGCCAGGCGCCGTAGTAGACCATCCATTTGGCGGCTTCGATGTCGGCCGCCATGTCCGCCAGCTTGTGGGCGATCGCCTGGTATTCGATGATCGGCCTACCGCGCACGATGCGCGTGCGCGCGTAGGCCAGCGCCGCCTCGAACGCGCCGCGCGCCATGCCGAGGCAATTGGCGGAGACGCCCACGCGGTTCTCGGCGAGCGATTCGAGCACCACGCGATAGGTTCCCGTCCTGCCGCCGAGCAGGCAGTCGTCCGGCACGAACGCGTCGGCGATGTGAATGAGGCCCGTCTCGGATCCGCGGATCGCCTCCTTCTTCAGTCTGGAGATCTCGAAGCCGGGATTCGGCAGGTCGACGATGAACAGGCTGATCGCGTCGTCGGAATGGTCCGCGCCGGTGCGCGCCGCCACGAGCAGGAAATCGGCCATCGGCGCGTTGGTGATGTAGAGTTTCGAGCCGTCCAGCCGCCAGCCGCCGTCCACTTTCGTCGCGCGGGTTTTCAGCATGCGCACGTCCGAGCCGCCATCGGGTTCCGACAGGCCGAAACCGCCGACCTTTTCGCCGACGAGGCCCGGGCGGAAGAACCGCGCCTTCTGGTCCGGCGTGCCGATGCGCCAGAGGGGCCACAGCGCGAGATGGGCGTGCGCCGACCAGGAGGAGGCGAAGGCCTGGCACACGCGGCTCATCTCCTCGCGCACGATGCAGTCGCTGATCTTGTCGAAACCAGCGCCGCCGTCGGATTCGGGATAGCGCACGCCGATCAGGCCCAGCTCGCCCCATTTGCGGAACAGGTCCTTGGGAAAGATCTCGACCTCCTCGGCGGCGGCGACCAGCGGGGCGACATGTTCGGCGCAAAATCGCGCGACCGTGTCGCGCACCTGTTCGTGTTGCGGCGTGAAGGCGAAATCCATCAGAGCGGTCCCGGTCGGCGTGGCGAGCGCCAATCCTTCCATGAAACCGGTCCGGTGTCGTGCGCCGCATTTACGCGCCGGCGGCGTCGTGCTGGAGTGCGTCGACGAGAGGGAGGCGACGATGGGCAGGAGCGGGCGCGTTGCGGTCATCCAGGCGGGTTCGATCCCGTTCGACGCGGAGGCGACGACGCAGAAGGCGGTGGAATTGATCCGCCAGGCGGCGGCCGGCGGGGCGAATCTCGCGCTTTTTCCCGAGGCCTTTCTTGGCTGCTATCCGAAGGGCCTGACGTTCAACACGCCCGTCGGCGCGCGCATGCCCGGCGCGCGCGACATGTTCCTGCGCTATTTCAACGGCGCGGTCGAGGCGAACGGGCCGGAATGCGCGCGGATCGCGGAGGCTGCGCGCGAAGCCGGCCTGTTCGTCGTGATGGGCGCCATCGAACGGGCCGGCGGCACGCTGTATTGCACGGCGCTGTTCTTTGATCCCGAACGCGGTCTCGTCGGCAAGCATCGCAAGCTGATGCCGACGGCGGCCGAGCGGCTGATCTGGGGGTTCGGCGACGGGTCGACGCTGCCGACGTTCGAAACCGGGGTCGGGCGCGCCGGGTCGGTCATCTGCTGGGAGAACTACATGCCGATGCTGCGCACGGCGATGTATGCGCAGGGCGTGCAGATTTATTGCGCGCCGACGGCCGACGACCGCGACACATGGGTCGCCACCATGCGCCACATCGCGCTCGAGGGGCGCTGCTACGTGCTCAGCGCCTGCCAGCACATCCGGCGCGGGGCCTATCCGGAAGAATTCGCCAACGCGTTCGGCGATGCGCCCGAAACCGTGCTGATGCGCGGCGGCAGCATGATCGTGGGGCCGCTCGGCGAGATTCTCGCCGGCCCGAACTACGAGGGCGAGACGATCCTCTACGCCGATGTCGATACGGACGAGATCGTGCGCGGCAAGTACGATTTCGACGCGGTCGGCCATTACGCGCGGCCGGACGTGTTCCGGCTCATCGTCGATGCTTCGCCCAAGAACGCGGTCGAACGCGAGTGACGACGCGCTATCGCTGAAGGCGCAATCCGAGCAGGAAGACGTTGGTCGTGAAGTCGGCGCCCGGCACGGTGGTTTTCAGCCGCTCGTGTTGCCAGGAGCCGCGCACGACGACGGTGCGCGTGAGGTTGTAGTCGGCGCGCACGCCGACCGAGAGAAGCCGCTCGTTGATGCCGACGGAGCCGAAGTTCGAAGCCGGCGAGAGGTTGCGCCCCTGATAGGAGGAGACCTGATAGCCGAGCGTTCCGGTGATCGTCACGTTGCGCAGCAGGGCGTGCGAGATTTCGCCCGACACGCGGCGCACGAGCGCGCCGGAGGCGTTGGGGATGGTTGTTTCGTTGAGGCTCGTGCCGGCGCGCAGTTTCACCGTCGTCAACGGCGAGGCGTTCCAGACCAGTTGCGCGTCGATCACGGGGCCGCGCAGATTGACGAGGCGCGGGTCTTCGTAGGCGCGTTCGGCGTAGCCGCCGGAGATCTCGCCCGTCAGCGTGCGGGCGATTTCCACGCTCGTGCCGGCGCGCAACGCCAGCCCGCGCGAATTGCGCCGGAAATTGTTCACGTCGTATTCGGAATCGTGGATGCGCCGGTCGATCGTCGCCTCCACGAACGGTTTCACGCCGGGCGTGAGTTCGTAGGAGATGCGCGGCTTCACGCCGATCGTCGTGTGGTTGTTGAGCGACAGGCGCTGCGTCGTGCCGTCGGAGAATTGCGCGTCGCCGGTCTGCGAGCGGTCGAGCGTGCCGCGCAGCGACAGTTCGAGCCGGTTGAACCGGTGCGTCGCGCCGAGATAGCCGCCGACCGACCATGCGACGGGGCGATTGGTGGAGGTGCGGTTGGCGCCGGGCTGGATTTCCGGCGAACCGGGCCGGAGCGTGTCGACGGAGAACGCGCCGCCGACGTCGACCTGCGTGTCGCGCGTCACATCGATGCGCGCGTCGATCTTGCCGCGCCCTTCCGGCCGGTCGGCGCCCTTGACGTCGAGCGCGTCGTAATAGCCGAACCGCAGGTCGCCCTTGACCGAATGGTTGGCCCAGTTCGACTCGATCGAGGTTCCGACCTCGCCATGCAACAGTTTGGAGCCGCGCGCCGGCCGGTTCACGCGGTTGGGATTGGTGTCGTAGCCGCCTTCCATCAACATGTAGGGCACGAGGCGCAATCCGCCGAGGCGCACGCCGAGCGGCGCGTAGGGGTCGGCTTCGGGAATCCTGCGGGGTTTGACGGGAATGGTCGGCTCCATCGCCACGCCCGGCGGGGGCGCGGGAACGGGAATGCGCGGATCGAACGCCGATCCGCGCAACTCGCCGCGCAACTCGCCGCGCATTTCACGCGCCTGGCGGCGTGCGGCGTAGGAACTCTTGTAGGGTTCCAGCGGCGGGAGCGCCGGCCTGCCCGCCTTCACGCCGGGATTGGGCGGCGGGTTCAGAAGCGGGCGCTGCTGCGCCTTGCGCGGCCGTCCGTGGTTGATCGCGGCCTGCGGGGCCGGTTCGACGGCGCCGGCGGAATAGAGCGCGGTGGGGGGCCTTGCGCTTCTCGGGACGCCGGGCGCCGCGCCCGTCAGCCCCATGGGGCCGGCTTCCATGGCCGGCGCGGGCGCGACGCCGCGCAGGGCGGGCGGTCGTTCGCGAAACAGCGGCGCCTCCTGGGCAGCGACGGGCGCGGTCGCCAGCGCAAGCGCCAGCGCGCCCGCGTTCCAAAGCAGAACCGGGGCCATATTCGGCGTTTTCGGCGAAATCGGCTTCACGCGCTCCTCGCGAACCCCGTCCCGTTCGGGAAGGGCGGATGGAGAATGTGTAAATTCTTATGGTTAACGCCGCTTTAACCGCACGGGCGGGCCGCGCGCCGGTAACGCGACGTTAACCCTGCCGGCGTCTTAACTGGACCCATCGCAATCGCGGCTGTTTGCGGGCGCTTCGCATCCGCACAAAGCCAAAGAATTGACGGAATTTGTTGGCAAGTCCGCCGCACCCCCGCATTCGAAGGGCGCTGACGGCGCCGTCGCAAGGAAATCAGATGCCCGCCGCCGAAATCGTCGCGCCCGCCGCCGAAGTGTCCTTCTGGTCGATGTTCCTGCACGCCTCCTTCGTGGTGCAGGCGGTGATGATCGGACTGATGGCCGCTTCCGTGTGGTGCTGGGCGATCATCGTCGACAAGACGCTGCTGTTCCGCCGCACGCGGCGCGCCATGGACCAGTTCGAGGAGACGTTCTGGTCCGGCCGCTCGCTGGAGGAGCTTTATTCCACGCTCTCGGAACGTCCCGCCAGCGGCATGGCGGCGCTGTTCGTGGCGGCGATGCGCGAGTGGAAGCGCTCGTTCGGCCAGGCCGGCGCGCATCTGTCGGGCTCTTTCATGGGATTGCAGGCGCGTATCGAGAAGGTGCTGGACGTGTCGATCGCGCGCGAGGTCGAGAAGCTGGAATCCAACCTTCTGGTGCTGGCGACGGTCGCCTCCGCCGGGCCGTTCGTCGGCCTGTTCGGCACGGTGTGGGGCATCATGACCTCGTTCCGTTCGATCGCGGCCTCGAAGAACACGTCGCTCGCGGTCGTGGCGCCGGGCATCGCGGAGGCGTTGTTCGCCACCGCCATCGGCCTGTTCGCGGCCATTCCCGCGCTCATCGCCTACAACAAGATGCAGGGCGACGTCGCCAAGTCGCAGGCGCGCATGGAATCGTTCGCCGACGAATTTTCCGCCATTCTTTCGCGCCAGATCGACCAGCACGCGGGCGACCGCGCCGCCTGAGGAGAGAGCCATGGGCATGTCGATGGCCTCTGGCCGCAAGGGCGGCCGAAGACGGCGGGGCGTTCCGCGCTACGGGGCGATGGCCGACATCAACATGACGCCGTTCATCGACGTCATGCTGGTGCTGCTGATCATCTTCATGGTGGCGGCGCCGCTGCTGGCCACCGGCGTGGCGGTCGACCTGCCGCAGACCAGATCCGCGCCGCTCAACATCGAGCAGAAGCCCGTGTCGATCTCGATCGACGACAAGGGGCAGATTTTCCTCATGGACCAGCCGGTCGCGATCGAGCAGCTCGTCGCGCGGCTGAAGGACGCCGCCAAATCCGGCGCCGACGAGCGCGTCTACGTGCGCGGCTCGAAGACCGTGAATTACGGGCGCGTGGCGGAAGTCATGTCGCTCGTCACGGGCGCGGGATTCAAGAAAGTGGCGCTCGTCACCGAGCCGGAGAAGAAGTGAGGCCGTGCGCATCAAGCGGAGCGAACCGGGACTGATCGTGTCGTCTGCGGCGCATGTCGCGCTGCTGGCGGCGACGCTCGTCGCGTTCTCCAACACGCGCAAGTTCGAGGATGCGCAGGAGGCCGTGCCCGTCGAGATGATCACGGACCAGGCGTTCAACCAGATCGCGAAGGGCGAGCGCGCCGCGCGCGAGGCCAGGCCGGTGCAGCGCGCCGAAAAGATCGCCGAGACGCCGGAGCTTAAACCGACTCCGCCGCTGGCCGAAGCGCGCAAGGACACGCCGCTGCCGCCGCCGCCGTTCCGTCGCATGCCCGACCCCGGCGAGGCGGAGGAAAAGCCGCCGGAGCCGGTGCGTCAGGCGGCGCTTCCGCCGCCGCGCCCGAGCGAATCCGAAAAACCCGCGCCGCCCGAACCGCCGCAGCGCCCGCAACCGCCGAAGCCGGAGCCGGCGAAAGCCGAGCCGAAGCCCGCGCCGCAGCCGCGTCCCCAGCCGGAAAAAGAGGCCAGGGCCGAGCCGGAGGACGAGAAGGCCGAGCCGGCCGCGCCGCCGAAGCCGGTCGCGCGCCCGCGCGACGTGACGAGGGAGCCGGTGAAGGAGACGCCGAAGCCGGCGCCCAAACCTGTCGAGAAGGCGCAGGAAAAGCCTCAGGACAAGCCCGTCGCCGCCGCGCCCGAAAAGCCGCGGCTCAAGACCGATGAGGTCGCCGCGCTGCTCGCCAAGACAAAACCGGAGTCGAAGCCAACCGAACGTCCGAAGTCGGGCGAGGAGAGCGACCAGAAGACGAAGTTCGACGCCAACGCCATCTCGCGCATGCTCGACAAGGACAAGCCGCAGGCGACCGCCTCCGCCGGCCGCGAGACCGTGCGCACGGCTTCGCTCGGCGCGCCCAACGCCACCGCGCAGAAAATGTCGCCCAACATGATGGCCGCGCTCGATTCGCTGATGATGGAGCAGTACAAGGCGTGCTGGCGCTACTTCGGCGCGGCGACGGGCCACAAATACGTGCCGGCGGTGCGCGTGCGGTTCAGGCCCGACGGCGCGCTGGCGGGCGAACCCGCGCTCATCAATCCGACGAGCGATCCGGCGTTGACGAGCCTCGCGGAAAGCGCGATGCGCGCGGTGCGCACGTGCAATCCGTTGCGCATTCCCGCGCAATTCGCGCCCTACTACGATCAATGGAAATCGCGCGCGATCGCTTTCGACCCGCAAGAGATGATCTGAGGATTCTTCCCATCATGACCCTGACTCTCTCCCGTCGCGCATTGCTGGCCGGCGCGATCGTCACGCCGCTCGCGCCTGCCTTCGGACAGGAAAGCGTGCTGACCGTGCGGCCCGGCGCGGGGCTGAAGCCGGTGCGGATCGCGGTGACGAATTTCGCGGGCGATCCGGAGCCGGCGAAACTGTTCACCACGGTCGTCGCCAACAATTTCCGTCGCTCGATCTTCTTGCAGCCGGTCGACCCGAAGTCGTTTCCCGAACAGATCGCCAATCCCGACACGCCGCCGCAGATGGAGGCGTGGAAGACGGTCAACGCGCAATTCGTGCTGACGGGCCGTGTGCAGCGCGCGGCCGACGGGCGCCAGCGCGCGGAGTTTCGCCTGTGGGACGTGTCGAACGGCCAGCAGGCCGCCGGCCAGCAGTATGTTACGGACGCCAATGTCTCGCGCCGCGTGGCGCATATCATGTCGGATCAGATTTTCTCGCGCGTGACGGGCGAGAAGGGGTTCTTCGACACGCGCGTGGTGTTCGTCGACGAGACGGGCGCGAAGGAAAGCCGGCGCAAGCGGCTCGCGATGATGGACCAGGACGGCGCCAACGTGACCTATCTCACGCGCGGCGACGAACTCGTCGTCACGCCGCGCTTTTCGCCGTCATCGCAGGACGTGACCTACATGGCGTTCGGCGCGGCCGAGCCGAAGGTCATGCTGATGAACGTCGACAACCGGCAGCGCGAGGCGGTCGGAAATTTTCCGGGCATGACGTTCGCGCCGCGCTTTTCGCCGGACGGCCAGAAGATCGTGATGTCGCTGTCGCAGGGCGCATCCTCCGCGCTCTACACGATGGACCTGCGCACGCGCGCCACAACGCGGCTCACGGATTCCAGCGGCATCGACACTGCGCCATGCTACGCGCCGGACGGAGACAGGATCGTGTTCGAATCCGACCGCGGCGGCACGCAGCAGATCTACATCATGAGCGCCCACGGCGGACAGGCGAAGCGGATTTCCTTCGGCGACGGGCGCTATTCGACGCCCGTCTGGTCGCCGAAAGGCGATTACATCGCCTTCACGCGCCAGTCGAAGAACGGGTTCGCGATCGGTGTGATGAAGCCGGACGGATCGGGCGAGCGCATCCTCACCGAGGGCTACCACAACGAAGGGCCGACCTGGGCGCCGAACGGGCTGTTCCTCATGTTCTTCCGCGATCCGGGCGGGTCGGCCGGCGCCAAGGTGCACATGACCGACATATACGGCCGCGCGGATTTCGTCGTGCCGACGCCGTCCTACGCCAGCGACCCCGCGTGGTCGCCGCTGCTGAACTGAAAAAGGCTCCGGGCGACGCCTCTGGCCGGTCTATTCGGCCGCCGCCGGCGCGGAGGCCGCCACGCGCGGCCTTGCGGCGAGCGCCGTGCCGAGAATGGCCGCGACGGCGATGAGCGCCTGCGCGCCGATCGCTTCCCACGACGGATTGAATCCGAAGGCGACGATCCAGTCGGCGTGCGGCGCGGGCGTGACGGACACGAGCGCCAGTTCCTGCAATTCCTGGAGCGCGGCGCCGACGAAGCGCAGGCCCATCACGAACAGCAGCGCGGAGGTGGCCAGGAACACCGGGCGCAGCGGCAGGCGCAGCGCCAGCCACTGCATGGCGACGAACAGGACGAGCAGCAGCGCGGCGGCGACGAGGAGGCCGGAGAACAGGCCGAACGACCAGCCGCCGCTGGTGTTGGCGAGCGCCTGGAGAAACAGCACCGTCTCCGCGCCTTCTCGGAACACGGCGAGGAAGGCGATGCCGGCGATGGCGGTCGCCCTGGGCGCGGCCATGGCCTGCTCTGCGACCTTTTTCAGTTCGGCGGCCCAGCGCGCCGGGTTCTGGCGCAGGAACAGCCAGCCGCTCATGTAGAGCATCAGCGCGGCGGCGACGATCAGAACGACCGCCTCGATGCGGTCGTCGTGCGCGCCGTTGTAGAAATAGGCGAACACGAAAGCCGCGAGCACGCTGGCGGCGATGGCGGCGAGCGCGCCGGCGTGGAGCGCGCGCACGCGGCCGGCCGCGTCCATCCTGTGCAGGAACGCGGCAAGCGCGGCGATGATGAGCATCGCCTCGACGCCCTCGCGGAGCAGGATCGATCCCGATTGCAGTGCGACGGAGAAAGCGCTCATTCCCTTCGGCTCCGGTCGGCGCGCGCGCGCGTCCATGCAGCGTCAATTCGCGGAGTTTATTGCGGCCGGCGCGACCGCAAGGCAACCAAAAAGGTCAATCCGCTTTGCATTTGATAATTGGAATGATTCAAAAACAGGCGCGCCGCGCCGCATTATGGCCATTAACGGGCGGTTAACCACGCGTCGATTTTTGCATAAATGCAACGCGTCGATGCAACCCGCAATCAAGGTTGACGGCGCCTTCCCTTAACCATCGGCGGTCTATTCCTCACCGCTCGAAACGATTTCTGGAGCGGATGGACATGATGAACCGCGCCCTCAAACTGGCCGCCGCGCTGAGCATGGCGCTCGCGATGACGGCCTGCGCGAAAAACGCGGCGGACGATGCGAGCCTGGCCGGCGGCGGCCTCGGCGGGCGCGGTGGCGCCGGGGCGGGTTACGCCACGCCCGGCAGCGCGCAGGATTTCGCCACCAATGTCGGCGACCGCGTGTTCTTCGAATCGGATTCGACCGAACTGTCCTCGACCGCGCAGGCGACGCTGGAGAAACAGGCGCGCTGGCTCAACCAATACGGACGCTATTCCTTCACGGTCGAGGGCCACGCCGACGAGCGGGGCACGCGCGAATACAATTTCGCGCTCGGCGCTCGCCGCGCGGAGGTGACGAAGGAATATCTGGTGGCGCGGGGCGTATCGGCTTCGCGCATCAAGACCATCAGCTACGGCAAGGAGCGGCCGGTGGCGGTCTGCAACGACATTTCCTGCTGGTCGCAGAACCGCCGCGCCGTGACGGTGCTCGCCGGCGGCCAGTCCTGAGCGGGACGCCGGCCGGACGCCCCGGCCGGCGCGGTTTGCCGCATCGCGCCAAGCTTCCGTCAGAATTCCGTGGCATGCGCATCGCGACCGACGCTGCAAAACGACCGGATTTCTCTACATGCGCGCATCCTTGCTGGTTCTGACGTCCCTGACGGCGCTTGCCCCGGCGGCCGCGCCTGCTTGGGCGCAGGCGCCGTTGCACACGGCACAGCTGTTCAACCGACCGACCCCGCCCGCCGCCATCGACGACGACGACGCCCCGCCGGCGCGCGGGCCGGACGCCGGCGCGCTGGTCGTGCGCATCGAACGGCTGGAAAAGGAAATTCGCGCGCTGACGGGGCAGATCGAGCAGTTGCAGTTCCAGGTGCGCAAACTGGAGGAGCGCGGCCCGGCGGCCGCGACCTCCGTTCCGGCGCCGGCCGTGGTCGCGCCGGCCGCGCCCGCCCAGCCGCTCGACCTGAATGGCGGCCGCATGCGGCGCGGCGACGCCTTCGACCCCGCCAGCAATCCCGGGGCGCCGGGCGCGCCGCGCCCGCTCGGCTCCACCCCGCCGAGCGCGCCGCTGACGGCGACGCCCGCCCCCGTCCGCAATGTCGGCCCCGCCGGCCCGCTCGGCGCGCCCCAGCCGCAGGCGGTCTCCACGCAACCCATGGCCCCGCCGCAGGTTTCGTCCGATCCCGCCCAGCCGCTGGATCTCGCCCGGCCTGGCGCTCAACCGCCCGCCCAGCCCGGCGACGTCGCCGCGCTGCCGCCGGCGGCCGCGCCCCCGGGGCCGAAGGAGGAATACGAAGCCGCGCTCGCGCTCCTGCGGCAGGGCCAGTACGACAGCGCCGAGAAGTCGCTCTCCGGCTTTCTCGCCAAGCACCCGAAGAGCCGCTACGTCGCCGACGCCACGTTCAATCTCGGCGAAACCTATTTCCAGCGCAGCCGGCATCGCGAGGCGGCGGAAAACTACCTGAAGATCACCACGTCCTATTCGAGCGCCGCCAAGGCGCCCGATGCGCTGCTGCGGCTCGGCCAGTCGCTGAACGCGCTCGGCGCCAAGGAGCAGGCCTGCGCCTCGTTCGCCGAGGTCGCGCGCAAATATCCCAACGCCTCGGCCACGGTGCGCGCATCCGCCGACCGCGAGGCGAAAAAGCTCCAGTGCTAGACCAGCGCGCCGATCCGCCGCTGGCGGCTGCGACGGCGCGGCTGTTGGAAAAACTCGCGACCGCACGCGGGCTGTTGCTCGCGGTGTCGGGCGGGCCGGATTCGATGGCGCTCATGCACCTGGCGGCGCGCTGGCGGCCGCACGGCGCCGATCGCCCGCGTATCGAAGTGGCGACCGTCGATCACGGATTGCGGGCGCAGGCGGGCGCGGAGGCGGCGGCGGTCGCGCAGGCCGCGCAAACGCTCGGCCTGCCCCACGCGATCCTCGTCTGGGAGGGCGAGAAACCGTCGAGCCGCGTGCAGGAGCGCGCGCGGGCGGCGCGTTACGGTCTGCTGGCGCGGCATGCGCGGGCGCGCGGCCTCGACACGCTGGTGACCGCGCATCATGCCGACGACCAGGCCGAAACCATCCTCATGCGGCTCCAGCGCGGCAGCGGGCCGGCGGGGCTTGCGGGCATGCGCGCGCACGGCCGGGTTCCCGGCGCGCCCGACATCGCGCTCGCCCGACCGCTGCTTGGCGTCGGCAAGGACGAACTGGTCGCGCTCTGCGGGGCGGTGGGGCAGGATTTCGTCGAAGACCCGAGCAACGCGCATCCGGCCTTCCAGCGCGTGCGGGCGCGCCGCCTGCTGCCGCTCCTGGCGCGCGAGGGGCTTGGGGCGGCCGGACTGCTGCGACTGGGCGAACGCGCGGCGCGGGCGGAGGCGGCGCTGGCGGCCCTGACGGCCGAACGCCTCGCGCGCCTGCCGGCCGACAGCGCGCTCACGCGCTTTGGCGTGGCGCGCGGCGCGCTTGCGGATCTGCCGGAGGAGGTTCTGTTGCGGCTGCTGGCGGGCCAGATCGCGCGGTTGACGGGCGCCGCGCCGCGGCTGGAGCGGCTGGAGCGGGCGGCCGCGGCGATCGCGGCGGCGCTCGTGAACGGCGCGAACTGGGCCGGAACGCTGGGTGGAACGACCATCCGGCTTGGCCGGTCGCAGCTGTCGGTGGCGCTCGCGCCGGCGCGCGGTCGCTGAATTTTCACCTCGTCGTCAATCGCGCGCGGCGAAAGAGCCGCGCGTCCTTGGCAAGGGGGGATTGCACGCCTAAATTGCTAGATCAACTCCAAGAGCGGTGCGGGCCTCACGCGCCCGGCCCTTTCGAAGGTTCCGATGAATCCGAATTTCCGGAATTTCGCCCTCTGGGTGATCATCTTCTTCCTCGTCGTCGCGCTGGTGATGCTGTTCCAGAACCCGTCGCAGCGCCAGCAGACGCAGGACATCTCCTTCTCCGAACTGCTGACGCAGGTCGATCAGGGCCGCGTGCGCGACGTGACGATCTCGGGCAACGAGATCACGGGCCACTATAACGACGCGCGGTCGTTCACGACCTATGCGCCCAACGACCCGTCGCTGATCCAGACGCTCTACAAGAAGAACGTGTCGATCACCGCGCGGCCGCCGTCGGACGGCAATTCGTGGCTGGTGACGCTTTTGGTCAACGGCCTGCCGCTGATCGCCTTCCTGGGCGTATGGATTTTCCTGTCGCGGCAGATGCAGGGGGCCGGCGGGAAAGCCATGGGCTTCGGCAAGTCGAAGGCCAAACTGCTCACCGAAACGCGGGGGCGCGTGACGTTCGAGGACGTCGCGGGCGTGGACGAAGCCAAGGAGGATCTGCAGGAGATCGTCGAGTTCCTGCGCGATCCGCAGAAATTCCAGCGGCTCGGCGGGCGCATTCCGCGCGGCGTGCTGCTGGTCGGCCCGCCCGGCACCGGCAAGACGCTGCTGGCGCGCGCCATCGCGGGCGAGGCCAATGTGCCGTTCTTCACCATCTCCGGGTCCGACTTCGTGGAGATGTTCGTGGGCGTGGGCGCGAGCCGCGTGCGCGACATGTTCGAGCAGGCCAAGAAGAACGCGCCCTGCATCATCTTCATCGACGAGATCGACGCGGTCGGTCGCCATCGCGGCGCGGGCCTGGGCGGCGGCAACGACGAGCGCGAACAGACGCTCAACCAGTTGCTGGTGGAGATGGACGGATTCGAGGCCAACGAAGGCATCATCCTGATTGCGGCCACCAACCGGCCGGACGTGCTCGATCCCGCGCTGTTGCGCCCCGGCCGTTTCGACCGGCAGATCGTGGTGCCGAACCCGGATGTGATCGGGCGCGAGAAGATTCTGCGCGTGCATGTGCGCAAGGTGCCGCTCGCCCCCGATGTGGATCTCAAGACGGTCGCGCGCGGCACGCCCGGTTTCTCCGGCGCGGATCTGATGAATCTCGTCAACGAGGCGGCGCTGATGGCGGCGCGGCGCGGCAAGCGCATCGTCACCATGGCCGAATTCGAGGACGCCAAGGACAAGATCATGATGGGCGCAGAGCGCCGCACGCTGGTGATGACGGAGCAGGAAAAGCTGCTGACCGCCTATCACGAGGGCGGGCACGCGATCGTCGCGCTCAACGTGCCGGCGACCGATCCGGTGCACAAGGCCACCATCATTCCGCGCGGGCGCGCTCTCGGCATGGTCATGCAGCTGCCCGAGCGCGACAAGCTGTCGATGAGCTACGAACAGATGATGTCGCGGCTGGCCGTGTTGATGGGCGGGCGCGTGTCGGAGGAGATCATCTTCGGCGAAGACAAGGTGACGAGCGGCGCGCAGTCCGACATCGAGCAGGCGACGAAACTCGCGCGCGCGATGGTCACGCGCTGGGGCTTCTCGAAAGAGCTTGGCACGGTGATGTACGGCGAGAATCAGGAAGAAGTGTTCCTGGGCTATTCGATGGGCCGCCAGCAGAACATTTCGGAAGAGACCTCGCAGAAGATCGACGCCGAGGTGCGCAGGCTCGTCGAAGCGGGCTTTTCCGAAGCGCGCCGCATTCTGACCGAGAAGCGCGACGATCTCGAAAAACTCGCGCGCGGGCTGATCGAATACGAGACGCTGTCGGGCGAGGAGATTCTCGGCTTGATCGAGGGTCGCGCGCCGGTGCGCGACGACGGGACCGAAAAGCCCGACGCGCCGCGCACCACCAGCGTGCCCTCGACGCCCCGCCGGCCCAAGCCGGAAGCCGACGCCGGCGGGCTGGAGCCGCAGCCGCAGACCTGAGTCGCGCGCCGGAGGCGGCGCAACGACATTTCAAGAGCCCGGCTTCGGCCGGGCTTTTTTGTGGCGCCGCGCGCCTGTGCGGCGATTGCGCGACGTTGTGCGCTTCGTTAATGAAAACTTTCGACAATTCCCCGCCCGGCGACCTTCCGGTGTAGAAAGGGCGCCTGCGAAGCGCACGAAAGGCGAGGCGATGACGCGCAAATATTTCGGCACCGACGGCATCCGCGGCCTAGCCAACCGGGTGATCACGCCGGAACTGTCGATGAAGGTGGGGCAGGCCGCCGGCCTCGTGTTCCATCGCGGCGAGCACCGCCATCGCGTGGTCATCGGCAAGGACACGCGGCTCTCCGGCTACATGATCGAATATGCGCTCGTCAGCGGTTTCGCTTCCGTGGGCATGGATGTGCTGATCCTCGGCCCCGTGCCGACGCCGGCGGTCGGCATGCTCACGCGCTCCATGCGGGCCGATCTCGGCGTCATGATCTCGGCCTCGCACAATCCGTTCGAGGACAACGGCATCAAGCTGTTCGGGCCGGACGGCTACAAGCTGTCGGACGAGGTGGAGGCGCAGATCGAGGCGCTCCTCGACCAGGATCTGGCGCCGCGCCTGGCGCCGTCGGCCGGGCTCGGCCGGGCCAAGCGCGTGGACGACGTGCAGGCCCGCTATATCGAATTCGCCAAGCGCACGCTGCCGCGCAACGTGTCGCTCGACGGTCTGCGCATCGTCGTCGATTGCGCGAACGGTGCGGCCTACAAGGTCGCGCCGGAAGCGCTGTGGGAACTGGGCGCGGAAGTCATCTCCATCGGCTGCGAACCGAACGGCCTCAACATCAACCGCGACGTCGGCTCGACCGCGCCGGCCGCGCTCGCCGCCAAGGTGCGCGAATTGCGGGCCGATGTCGGCATCGCGCTCGACGGCGACGCCGACCGCGTGCTGGTGGTGGACGAGCGCGGACATGTGGTGGACGGGGACCAGTTGATGGCGGTCATCGCCACGCACTGGAAGGAAGAGGGCCTGCTGGCGCAACCGGGCGTTGTGGCGACGGTGATGTCGAACCTTGGTTTCGAGCGCTATCTCAACTCCATCGACCTGTCGCTCGAGCGGGTGGCGGTGGGCGACCGCTATGTGCTCGAACGCATGCGCGAGGGCGGGTTCAATCTCGGGGGCGAGCAGTCCGGCCATATCATCATGTCGGATTTCACCACCACCGGCGACGGGCTGGTGGCGGCCATGCAATTGCTGGCGGTGGTGCAGAAGCGCGGCCGGCCGGTGAGCGAGACGTGCCAGTTGTTCGTGCCGCTGCCGCAGGTGCTGAAGAACGTGCGCGCCCGCAAGGCGGCGCTCGAAACCAGACCGGTCGTGGAATCGATCGACTGCGCGCGCGACAGGCTCGGCGCGCACGGACGGCTGCTGATTCGCCCCTCGGGCACGGAGCCGGTCATCCGCGTGATGGGCGAGGGCGACGACCGCGCGCTGGTGGAGCGCGTGGTGGACGACATCTGCCAGGCGCTGGCGGCGAACGCGGCCTGAAATCAGGTCGATGCGCCTTGCCGGCGCGCGCGTTAACCCGTGGTTCGGTTAAGCGTTAGGGTTAAACACTCTTTAAGGAAGCTCTGACAAATTCCCTCTGTCGCATTTCATTCGGGCCGCCTGCGCCCGATTACAGAAGGGAATTGCCATGGGCGGTTTCAAAGCCCTCACATTTGCGGGCGCAATCGCCCTCGGCGCGTCCGGCGCGGCTTCGGCCGCCGACCTGCTTCCGCCGCCGCCGGCCATCGAGGCCCCGATCGCCGCGCCGGCGCCGGATTTCGGCGGCTGGTATCTGCGCGCGGACGTGGGCGTGGGCATCAACACGATCTCGGGTCTGCGGTCCAGCTTCGCGCCGGGCTTCCTCGTCGACAATCCGCTGTTCGATCCCTCGTCCAAGCTGAGCGACAGCATGATCATCGGCGCGGGCGTCGGCTATCAGTTCAACTCGTGGCTGCGCGCCGACATCACCGGCGAATACCGCACCCATGCCGACTACCGCGCGATCCAGAGCTATGGCCCGACCTTCTGTCCGACCCTGACCGGGCGCTGCTTCGACGTCTATAACGGCAAGGTCGGCGCGGCGGTGTTCATGGCCAACGGCTACGCCGATCTCGGCACGTGGTACGGCATCACCCCGTATATCGGCGCGGGCGTCGGCCTTGCGCATGTGCGCTTCGCCAATCTGACGGACATCGGCGTGCAGCCGGGCGGCGGCTTCGGCTTCGCGCAGAACGGCTCGCAGACGAATTTCGCCTGGGCGCTGATGGCGGGCCTCGGCTACAACGTCACCAACAATCTCAAGCTCGAATTCGGCTATCGCTACCTCAACATGGGTCGCGTGACCTCGCCGGCGATCGTGTGCATGAACTCGCCCGCCTGCGGCTACGAGCGCCAGAGCTTCAGGCTCGACTCGCACGACATCCGCATCGGCTTCCGCTACATGTTCGGCGACGCCGGTCCCGCGCCTATCCAGGTCGCAGCGCCTGGTCCGCTCGTGCGCAAATACTGAGCGATCGCGCATTTCGAGAACACGGCGCGGGCCAGAAGCCCGCGCCGTTTTCATTTGTGGCGCACGGCGCCGAAAAGCCTGCGCGCCGCCTGAATTTTTAATCCGGCGCGTCAAAACATCGTTAGGGTTAAGCGCATTTTAAGCATGTTCGCTCAGATTTGATTCATTCGGAACGTCGGCGCGCGCCCACAGGCTTTCGGTTTCGCGCCGTTGAATGAGTCGAGCCAGAGGATGAGCGACATGAGGGTTCAAGCTCGCAGGATCGGGATCGCCGCATTGGGCGCGGTTCTCGCGGTCGTGACGTCCGGCGCCGGCGCGCGCGCGGCCGACATGCCGTTTTCGTCGGCGCTCGAACCGCCGCCGGTCGAGCAGCCGGTGCTGTTTGGCACGGGCTGGTATCTGCGCGGCGATATCGGCATCGGCAAGGATGCGCGGCTGCCGATCGACGGTTTTCCGACTCCGCTGAAGCGCTCGTTCCCCAATACGTGGTCGCTCGGCCTCGGCGCCGGTTACAAGTTCAACACCTGGCTGCGCACCGACCTCACGTTCGACTGGCGCCAGCCCGAAACCGCGCAGGGCTATTCGTGGTCCTCGCCGTTCTGCGTCAATTTCGGCGGTCCCGGCTGCTCGACCTATTCGTCGAACCGCCTGACCAGCATGCAGATGCTCGGCAACGTCTATTTCGATCTCGGCACGTGGAGCGGGTTCACGCCGTATATCGGCGCCGGCGTCGGACTGAGCACCACCGACCAGCGCATGAACGTGACGCCGGGCGGCGGCGCGTGGGTGTGGGCGACCAAGCTCGAGACCATCAACTTCGCGTGGGCCGGCATGGTCGGCGTGTCCTACGCCGTCACGCCGAACCTGACGGCGGACGTGGGCTACCGCTATCTCGACATGGGCCGGGTGAACACGCTGACGGGGCTCGGCGTCCTCGGCAAGCACAAGCTGGATACGCACGAAGTTCGCGTGGGCATGCGCTACTACCCCGATTTCTGATCGCGGCGGTTCACGCTCTCGTTACGAAAGGTTTGAAAGGCGGGCTGCGGCCCGCTTTTTTGCGTGCGGCGTTTCGCCCGCACGCGCGACTTGCCTTGCGCGGCGCGACGCGCTATCGCCATCAGCGGGACACCTCCCCCCAACGGGAGGCGCCCATCTGAAAGGATGGTTCATGACTGCGATCGCAAAGCCCGGCGTTCTGCCGGCGAATCCCAATTTTTCCTCCGGTCCCTGCGCCAAGCGTCCTGGCTGGTCGCTCGATGCGTTGAGAGACGCGCCGCTCGGTCGCTCGCATCGCGCCAAGATCGGCAAGACCAAGCTCGAACAGGCGATCGCGCTCACCCGTGAAATTCTCGGCGTTCCGGCCGACTACCGCATCGGCATCGTGCCGGCCTCCGACACGGGCGCGGTTGAAATGGCGTTGTGGTCGCTGATCGGCGCGCGCCCCGTCGACCTTCTGGCTTGGGAAAGCTTCGGCGAAGGCTGGGTGACGGACGTCGTCAAGCAACTCGGAATCAAGAACGCGCGCACGATGACGGCGCCTTACGGCGAACTACCCGACCTGTCGGCCGTCGATCCCGAACACGATGTGGTGTTCACGTGGAACGGCACCACCTCGGGCGTGCGCGTGCCGAACGCCGACTGGATCGCCGCCGACCGCAAGGGGCTGACGATCTGCGACGCGACGTCGGCCGCCTTCGCGCAGCCGCTCGATTTCGCCAAGCTCGATGTCGTCACCTTCTCCTGGCAGAAAGTTCTCGGCGGCGAGGCCGCGCACGGCATGCTGATCCTCTCGCCGCGCGCGGTGGAGCGGCTCGAAACCTACAAGCCCGCCTGGCCGCTGCCGAAGATTTTCCGCATGACCAAGGGCGGCAAGCTGATCGAGGGCATCTTCGTCGGCGAGACGATCAACACGCCCTCCATGCTGTGCGTGGAGGACTATATCGACGCGCTGCAATGGGCGAAGTCGCTCGGCGGTCTGAAGGCGCTGATCGCGCGCGCCGACGCGAACGCGAAGACGATCGCCGACTGGGTCGCGAACACGGCGTGGGTCGATTTTCTGCCGGTGCGCGCGGACATCCGCTCCAACACGAGCGTGTGCCTGAAGGTCGTCGATCCGGCGGTGACGGGGCTGCCGGCCGACGCGCAGGCGGCGTTCGCCAAGCAGATCGCGACGCTGCTGGAAAAAGAGAAGGTCGCCTACGACATCGGCGCCTATCGCGACGCGCCGCCCGGCCTGCGCATCTGGTGCGGGGCGACCGTCGAGCAGACGGACGTGGCAGCCCTCACGCACTGGCTCGACTGGGCCTACGCGCAGGCGAAAGCCTCGCTCAACAAAGCGGCGTAAACGTCGCGTCGTCGTTGCGAAGCGCGATGGCGACGAAGCATCAGGCGCCGCGTATCGGCGCCGGAGCGCTTGCGTTCACGCCCGCAACGACGGCTTTGCGAACCAATCCGCGCCTGACGGCGCTTGCTCCATCACAAGGGATGCATTCCATGGCTCCTCGCGTACTCATTTCCGACGCCCTGTCGCCGGCCGCCGTCGCCATTTTCAAACACCGCGGCGTGGAGGTCGATTTCCAGCCGGCGCTCGGCAAGGACAAGGATAAACTGGCCGCCATCATCGGCGATTACGACGGCCTGGCGATCCGTTCCGCCACCAAGGTCACGCCGAAAATTCTCGAAGGCGCGACGAAGCTGAAGGTCATCGGGCGCGCGGGCATCGGCGTCGACAACGTCGACATTCCGGCCGCCACCGCGCGCGGCATCATCGTGATGAACACGCCGTTCGGCAATTCGATCACCACCGCCGAACATGCCATTGCGATGATGTTCGCGCTCGCGCGCGAGATACCCGCCGCCGACGTCTCAACCCAGGCCGGCAAGTGGGAGAAGAACCGGTTCATGGGCGTCGAGATCACCGGCAAGACGCTGGGCGTCATCGGCTGCGGAAATATCGGCTCGATCGTCGCCGACCGCGCGATCGGCCTGAAGATGCGCGTGATCGCGTTCGACCCGTTCCTGTCGCAGGAACGCGCGCAGGATCTCGGCGTCGAGAAAGTCGACCTCGACACGCTGCTGGCGCGCGCCGACATCATCACGCTGCACACGCCGCTCACGCCGCAGACCAAGAACGTCCTGTCGGCCGAGAACATCGCCAAGACGCAGAAAGGCGTGCGCATCATCAACTGCGCGCGCGGCGGGCTGGTGGACGAGGTCGCGCTGCGGGCCGCGCTGGACTCCGGCCATGTGGCGGGCGCCGCGTTCGACGTGTTCACCGAAGAGCCGGCCACCAACAATTCGCTGTTCGGCCACCCGAACGTGGTGTGCACGCCGCATCTGGGCGCGGCCACCACCGAGGCGCAGGAAAACGTGGCGCTGCAGGTCGCCGAACAGATGTCGGACTACCTGACGCGCGGCGCCATCTCGAACGCGGTCAACTTCCCGTCCATCACGGCGGAGGAGGCCCCCAAACTCAAGCCCTTCATCGCGCTCGCCGAAAAGCTCGGCTCGTTCGCCGGCCAGCTCACCGAGACCGGTATCAGGAAGGTCACGATCACCTATGAAGGCGAGGTCGCCGAACTGAAGACGAAGGCGATCACGTCGGCTGCGATCGCTGGCCTGTTGCGCCCGCTTCTGTCGGACGTGAACGTGGTGTCGGCGCCGGTCGTCGCCAAGGATCGCGGCATCGTGATCGACGAGACGACGCGCGCGACGCAGGGCGATTACGAATCGCTGATCACGATGACGGTCACGACCGAGAAACAGGAGCGTTCGGTCGCCGGCACGGTGTTCTCGGACGGCAAGCCGCGCATCATCGAGATCAAGGGCATCAAGGTCGATGCGGAATTTGCGCCGTTGATGATCTACGTGTCGAACGAGGACAAACCCGGCTTCATCGGCCGGTTCGCGAGCATTCTCGGCACGGCGGGCGTCAACATCGCGACCTTCGCGCTCGGGCGCGATCGCGAGGGGGGCTCGGCGATCGCGCTGGTGGCGGTCGATAACGAGACGCCCGAAACGGCGCTCGCCGAAATTCAGGGCCTGCCGGGCGTCAAGCAGGTGAAGGCGCTGAAATTCTGACGCGACGTCGTTCGCGTTTCGCGACGGGCCGTCCTTCGGGGCGGCCCGTTGGCTTTTCGTCGGCCGCGCGCGCCATCACATCTGTTTGGCGCCGCGTTCGGCGATGTAAATGCCGGCGAGCGACAGCGCGAGCGCGATCGCATGATAGAGGTGGAACGGTTCGCCGAGCACGAGCACGGCGAGCAGCGAGCCGAAGATCGGCGTGAGGTTGGTGAAGACGCCCGCGCGGGCCGGACCGATCAGCTCCACGCCGCGCATGAACATCAGTTGCGACAGCAGCGACGGCCCGACCGCCACGAACGCCAGCACCGCCCAGCCGAACGGCGTCGGCCAGTAGAACTTGCCGAGCGCCATTTCCACGGCCAGCGCCGGCGCGGATGTGAGAAAGGCGGCGAAGGCCAGGGCGGTGAACAGCACCAGCGGCGGCATGGCCGGCCTGTCGCGCAGCGCCACCGTGTAGGCCGCATAGAGCGCGCACGCGGCGATCAGCAAGAGATCGCCGAAGTTGAACGACAGATCGAGAATATGCGCGGGGTCGCCGCGCATGGCGATGACGACGACGCCGACCAGCGTGACGATCATGCCGAATACCTGCATGGGCGTGATGCGCGCGCCCTTGAACACAGCCGCTCCGCCGAGAACAAATGCCGGAATGACGGCCTGCAGCAGCGTCATGTTGACCGCGCTGGTGAAATAGGCCGCGATATAGAAAAGCACGGTGAAGCCGGTGAAGCCCGCCGCGCCCGCCGCCAGGATCCACGCGCGTCGCGCGCGCAACGCTTCGCGATGCGCCCATATTTGCCGGCGCAACACGACGGCGAGCGCGAAGCAGACGGCCGTCCAGCGCAGGAACACCAGCGACATGGGACTCACATGGCCGATCGCCAGTTTTGAGGCGATGGCGTTGGCGCCCCACAGCAGGCAGGTGAAGGTCAGCACCAGCCAGGCGATGTTCCAGATGGCGCGAAAGGGGGCGAGATACACGCGGGCGTCCGTCGAATCGAGCCGACACATTGGCGACAAAGACGACGATCGGCAAACCGGCGCGGTTGTCGGGAAAAAACCGCAAACGCTGAATTACATGGCGCCGCTCCAGCCCGGGGCTCGCGCATGACGAAGGGAACCTCATGAAACGGATCGGTTTGTTGATTGCCGGGGTGGTCGCCGCGGACCCCGCGCTGGCCGCCGACGTCGAGGCGCGGTCGCGAATCGATTCCATCACCGTGTTTCCCGATGCGGCGCAGGTGACGCGCGTGATGGAGATCGACCTGCCGCCGGGCGCGAGCACCGTGATCGTGAAGGGCGTGCCGATCGCCGCCGATCCGAATTCGCTCGGCGCATCGGGCGAGGCGACGGGCGGCAAAGTCGCGATTTCTTCCGTCGAGGCGCGCGTCGCGCCGGCCGACGCAAAACCCGGCGATTCCTCGATCGAGGCGCGGCTGAAAAACCTGCGGTCCGATCGCGAAGGCTGGCAGGCGACGATCGACGCGCTCGTCGGCAAACAGGCGATGATCAAACATTACGCGCAGGCGAGCCCCGAAAAGCTGTCGGCGGATTCCAACCCGCTGCCGATCGACCAGTGGAACGCGGCCTTCGACAAGATCGGCGCGGCGCTCGCCAAGGTGGGAGACGAGTTGCGCGCGGCCAACGCCCGCGCGCGCGAGATCGACGAGGAGATCAAGGGGCTGGAGGCGTCCGCCGGGCGCGCCCGCCCGAAAGCGGCGGTGCGCGATATCGCCATCGCGGTGGAGGCGGCGGCCCCGACCAAGGCGCGGCTGTCGCTGGTCTATCGCGTATCGGGCGCGGGGTGGCGGCCGGCCTACGAGGCGCGGCTCGACACCGGCAGGCCGGGCGTCAAACCGGCGGTCGATCTCGTGCGCCGCGCCATCGTCGCGCAGCGCACGGGCGAGGACTGGAGCGACGTCGCGCTCACCCTCTCCACCTCGCGCGCGTTGCGCGGGGCGGGCGCGCCGGACGTGCAGCCGGAGCGCATCGCGTTCTGGGAGCCGCCCATCGCCTATGCGCCGGCGCCGGCCGCCAAGGCGATGCGCGCGGACGCCGTGCGCGAAAAGGCCGACAACGAAGCCGCGCGGCGCGAAGCCGGAGGGGCGCAGCCGGCCGCGCCGGTGGAGGAAAAACAGGCGGCGCTCGAAGCCAACGCCTGGAGCGCGCGGTTCGTCGCGCCGGGCCGCGTGGCCGTGCCGACCGACGGCTCCACACGCAATTTCCAGCTTTCGACGCGTCGTTACGAACCGGCGCTGACCGTCAAATCCGCGCCCGCGTTCGATCCGACAGCCTATCTCGAAACGCGGCTGACGAACGAGGAGGAGGCGCCGCTGATCGCCGGCGAAGTCGCCGTGCAGCGCGACGGCGCCTTCGTCGGCATGGCGCGGTTGCAGACGACGGCGCCGGGCGAGGCGTTCGATCTCGGCTTCGGCGCCGACGATCGCGTGCGGGTCGCGCGCGTTCCGGTCAAGCGCAAGGAAAACGAGCCGACATGGCTTGGCCAGACCAAGACGGACGCGCGCGAGTTCAAGACGACGGTTCGGAACCTGCACGATTTTCCGGTGCGGGTGGCGATCGTCGACCGCATTCCGTTCTCGGAGAACAGCGCCATCTCGGTGGAACTCCTGCAGCAGACGACGCAGCCGACCGAGAAGCAGATTGGCGACAGGCGCGGCGTCATGGGCTGGACATTCGATCTCGCGCCACAGGAGCAGAAGGAATTGCGGCTCGCCTGGCGCATGAAATGGCCGGCCGACCGCGACATCGTCTTCCAGCCGGCGCCGCTGCCGGCCGTGCGTTGACGCATATCGAACCCGTCGCAACGCTTTCTTAATGACAGGTTCTAACCACGATCGCCGGCGGCGCTGCGCCCGCCGGCGATTTGCGGTATTGTCGCGCGCGTTATCGGGGGGCTCGCATGACCGGCGGTTTCGGACTTTTCGCGCTGGCGATCGTCGTATTGGTCGTCCTCACGCTGCTGATGGGCGTGCGGCAGGTTCCGCAGGGGTTTAATTTCACCGTCGAGCGGTTCGGCAAATATCTCACCACGCTCACGCCCGGCCTCGGGCTGATCTTTCCGTGGATCGACCGCATCGGCCGCAAGATCAATATGATGGAGCAGGTGCTGGACGTGCCCTCGCAGGAGGTGATCACGCGCGACAACGCCACCATCACCGTCGACGGCGTCGTGTTCTTCCAGGTGCTGGACGCCGCGCGCGCCTCCTATGAAGTGTCCAATCTCGAAAACGCGCTGCTCAATCTGGTCATGACCAACATCCGCACGGTCATGGGCTCGATGGATCTCGACCAGCTGCTGTCGCATCGCGACGAGATCAACCGGCGCCTGCTGTCGGTGGTGGACGCCGCGCTGGAGCCGTGGGGGGTGAAGGCCAATCGAATCGAGATCAAGGACATCCTGCCGCCGAAAGACCTCGTGGATGCGATGGCGCGGCAGATGAAAGCCGAGCGCGAGAAGCGCGCGGCGGTGCTGGAGGCCGAAGGGCTGCGGCAGGCCGAAATCCTGCGCGCGGAAGGCCGCAAGCAGGCCGCGGTGCTGGAAGCCGAGGGCCGCAAGGAAGCCGCGTTCCGCGACGCGGAGGCGCGCGAGCGTTCCGCGCAGGCGGAGGCCGAGGCCACCCGCATGGTCTCCGACGCCATCGCCAAGGGCGACCTCGCCGCGCTCAACTATTTCGTCGCGGAGAAATACGTGCACGCCATCGACAATCTGGCGCGCGCTCCCAACCAGAAAGTATTCGTCATGCCGGCCGACATGGCGGGGCTGGCGGGCACGATCGGCGGCATTGCGGAACTCGCGCGGTCGGCCGCCGGCGAGGCCGCGCGCCGGTCGGCCTCCGTGCCGTCCGCCGGCTCGCCCCAGCGATAGGCCGCCGCCATGTCGAACGTTTCGCTCTGGATGTGGCTGATCGGCGGGGTGCTCATGTGCGCGGCCGAACTGCTCGCGCCGGGCGTGTTCCTGCTGTGGATCGGCTTCGCCGCCATCACTGTCGGGCTCGTGCAGTTCCTGTTTCCGCTCCCGCTCGAATGGAGCCTCATCCTGTTCGGCGCGCTGGCCGTCGTCTACGCCATCGTCGGGCGCTTTGTGTACGGCGGGCTGGAAACGAAGAGCGGCGACGTGCTGCACCGGCGCACCGATGCGCTGATCGGGCGCGAGCTGACGCTGGTCGACGCGATCGTCGACGGCGAGGGGCGCGCGAAGGTGCAGGATTCGGTCTGGCGCGTGACAGGCCCCGCGGCGCCGGCCGGCGCGCGCGTGCGCGTGGTCGGCGTGGAGCCGGGCGGCGCGGTCCTGCGCGTCGAGGCTGTCTAGCGGTTCAGCTCCTTCGGCCGGATCAGTTCGATTTCGGCGCGGTCGCCGCCGCCTGGCGCGGGCGGGCGAGCGCGCTCTCGTCGCCGCGGCCCAGCGCGTTGGCGCGAATGGCCGTGCGCGGCCCGGCGATGCCCGGACCAAGCAGGGCGGCCGGTCTCGTCGCGGGAATCGATTCGGGCGGACGCAGGACGCCGGCCGGACGCAAGCCAGCGATCTGCGGCGCGATGGCGGGGCGCGGCTGGAGGGGCGCAGGCGCGACCGCGGGTTTGGGGGCGAGCGCCGCAAGCGCCACCGGGCGCACCGGCGGCAGCGGCGCGGACGCCAGCTGCGGCAGATCGGTCGGGCGGCGCGGCGGCAGCGGGGCGTTCGGCAGGTCGCCCGATTTCTCGACGACGGTCTTGTCGGCGTTCCGGTCGACCCTCTCGGACGACTTGTCGGCCGGCTTCTCGTCGTCGGCCGGGATCGGCTGGGGTTTCTGCGACCGGAGATCCTGCGGCGCGACGGCGGCGACCTGGGCCGGCGGCTGCGCGGCGGGCGCCATATAGGTCTCGCCGCGCGGCAGGTTGCGCTCGGCGCGGGCCACGGGCGCGGGCTGGTTGCGGCCGGCGGCCTCGGCGATGAAGAAATTGCGGCCGCTGTCGTCGTCGGTCGGAGACGCGCTCGGCGCATAGGCGGCGACCTGGGTCGCCGGCGCGCGCCCGCGGGAGGCGGTGCGCATGCCGCCGCGCTGGTAGCGCTGGGTCGGGGCTGCGGCCGCCACCTCATCGTCCTCGCCGCCGCCGCCGAACAGGAAGGCGAAGAAACTCTTCGATGTCTGCGAGGGCGGCACGTAGACGCCGCCGCCGGCCTCCAGTTCAGCGCGCGCCTCCTCGTAGCGGGCGAGCGGCTGGCCGTTGGACGGCAGATGGACCGTCTTGCCGTCCGGGAACAGGCGCGCGAGCTGATCGTAGCTCATGCGCGGCCAGGACCGGACGGAGCCGACATCCAGATGCACGAACGGCGTGCCGGCGGTCGGATACCAGCCGACGCCGCCGCGCTGGAGCCGCATGCCGACCTCGCGCACCTGCGCCATCGACATGCCCGGCATATGCGTGTCCATCGCCTTGCCGTTCATGTGCTGGGACTGTTTGGCGACGCCGCGCGAACGCCGGCGCAGCATGGAGTTGGTTTCGGGCGAGCGATAGGCGGAGACGACCACCACCTCGCGATTGCCGGCGCCCGCGGACCGGTAGGTTTCCCAAACCACGTCGAAAAGCCGCGGGTCCATGGTCGTCGGTTCGTCCCGCCGCCAGTCGCGCAGGAACCAGTTCAACTGTTTGAGGACGGAGGAATCGTAATGGCCGTTCACGCGATAGGTCGCGGCGATCGATTCCTTGGTGTGGGCATGGAAGAGATAAATGGTGCGCGTGTCGCCGTTGGCGACGGCGGTCTGCGTGCCCGACGACAACCCGACCGACAGCGCGATCGCCACACTCGCCAGTTTCGCGCGTCGCGCGGTCCTCGCGGACAGTCGCGCGGCAAGCCGGACTTCTCGAAGGCGCTGTTTCGGCAAGGTCTATTCCGTCAATCGGCGCGCGCAACGGCTGCGCATGGTCAACGCAATCTTGCCGAGAACGATTAATTCGCCGTAACCGGACAAGCGGCGCCCCGCCTCAGCAATGTCGCCGTAAAGCGACAACGTGGCGAAAATACCGCCATCGGCGACGCCGTGGCAATGCGCGAGGTCAAGCCTGGGCGGTCAGAGGCCGAGCGCCTGTTTCACCCGGTGGGCGTGGCCATAGATATCGTCGTAGAGCTTCAGCTCGCCGCGCTCGTCGACCACGGCGGTGAAATATTGCAGGTGGATGGGCAGCGGCGCGGGCAGGTCCACTGTGCGCTCCTTGCCGCCGATCATCTTGCGCACGCGCGCTTCGCTCCAGCCGTTCTGGGGGCCCAGCACCATTTCGGCCAGCTTGAACGGCTGGTCCACGCGCACGCAGCCATGGCTGAAGGCGCGGCGCGACGCCGCGAATTTGCCGCGCGCCGGCGTGTCGTGCAGGTAGACGGCGTGGTCGTTCGGGAACATGAACTTGATGCGCCCGAGCGCGTTGCGCTCGCCGGGCGGCTGGCGGACGATCAGCTTGCCGCGCCGCTCGCTCACCTCGTAGCCGAGGCGCTGGAGATAGGTCGGGTCGCTCGCCAGTTTGGGCAGAAGCTCTTTCGAGATGATCGATTCCGGCACGTTCCAGTATGGATTGACGATCAGAAACCGCATCCGGTCGGAGAAGATCGGCGTGGGGCTGTCGGGCTTGCCGACGATGACGCGCGTGCGATGGACGATGTCGCCGCCGCGATACAGGGCGAGCGCGTAGGCCGGCACGTTCACCTCGATGCGGTCCGCGCCCGGCGCGCGCGGCAGCCAGCGGCGGATTTCCATGTTGGCGAGGATCGTCGCCCCCAGCCGACCGGGCTCGTCGCCCGAAAGGGCGGCGACGGTGCGCGGGGTCAGCGCGCCCGACGGCTTCAGCCCGTTCTCGCGCTGGAAATCGGCGACCGCGGACGCCAGTCTGGTGTCGTAGACGATCGGGTTCGCGCCGGCGTCCATGTCTGGCGAAAGGCCGAACCGCTGGCGGATGAGCGGCACGCGCGGGTCGCTCATGCCGACCTTCAGCAGCGGGCCCTGCGGAATGGGTTCGCGCGCGACGGGGGCGCTGCGGCGCAGTTCGGCGAGTTTGGCGCGCAGCGCCGCGTAGCCTTCGTCCTGCGGGTTGTAGGCGGCCAGCCGCTCGCCGGCGCCGGCGCCGGCGCCGGCCACGGCGTCCAGCGCGGCCTCCACGCCCACGATCTCGGGACGGGCGGTGATCAGGCGCGAAATGCGGGCGGGCTCCACGCGCACGCCGGTCGCCTGGCGCGCGTAGGCGGCGACCGCCAGCGACAACGCGACATCGGCGCGCGCGCGGGCGCCGGCGTCCCCGTCCTCGAGCATCGGCAGCGGGTAGGGACGCAGGTCCAGCCCGTCCTCGGCGGCGGTCTTCAGCCGTTCGAGCGCCGCGCGCGCGGCCGGCGTCCAGCCGCTCTCGCTCTGCCAGAGGGGGGCGAAATCGCGCGCCGCGTAGAAGGCCGCGACCTGGGCCGCGTCCCGCCGGCGGTCGACGGCGCCGCTCGCCACGATCGTGCGGACGCCGGAGGCGATGTCGGGGAGCGCCGGGCCGGCGGTCGCCGCGACCGGGTTCGCGGCGGGCGCGGCGGGCGTTGTGATCGCGAGCGCGGCGAAGGGGTTCTCGTCCGCGCCGACGAAGGGCGGCGGCGGCACGATGCGGCCGTAGCTGAACAGGCGCGCGCCGCGGCTCGTTGCGTCGTCCGGCGGGATGAAGGCGGGCGCCGGCGCGCCGGTCAGGAAGGGCGGGGGCGGCGGGGGCCACACGCCCGCAAAGGCGCCGTCCTCGGCCATCGCGCATGGGGTGGCGAGAAGCGCCGTCACCAGACCGCCAACAATGCGCCGCGCGCTCATGCCCGACCTTTCAAAACACAGCGTGAAGGGAAACCGACGCATCGAACGCCTGCGCCCATGACAACTGCGCCATGATGGGAAAATCAATACCGGTTGCGCCGTGCGCAAGGACACGCGACACGATCGCGGCGCGGCGTGGCGCGCGCGCAACAATCGGCGACGGGGAATCAGGCGTGCGCGTATTTGCGGGCGAGCGCGTCGGCGGCGTGGAAATCGAACAGGCGACGCGTTTCGGCGTCGTCCAGCCAAGCCTGGGTGCGCGGCGTGACGAGTTGGGCCGGCTTGCACGCGCCGTAGGCGGCGAACGAGGCCTTGAGAAAGCCGGGCAGGTCGAAGAAGTCCCCGACGCCCGATTCCAGTTCGAAATGCGCGCGCTTGAACAGATACGATCCGGTCTGGCCGTATCGTTCGGCGATTTCCGGATAGACGGGAAAAACGACGCCGCGAACCACGTCGTCGACCGCATAAAGATCGAACGGCAGGTCGGCCGCCGGCAGGCCGGCCTTGCGCAACAGAACGCGCGCCAGATCGAACAGCACGAACGGTTTCGGATGGTTGATCGAATACATGAACGGAACGCCACGCGACCAGCGCATGAACTCGGCCGACAGATCGACGCCAGCGGCGCGCGCAAGTCCCAGCAGTTCGGCCGCCGCGCTCTCCCATACGTCGAAATAGCCGAGCGCATCGTAGACCTGGGCCGAGAACAGCGCCTCGGCCTGCTCCAGATTCATGCCGCGCAAATATGCATAGAGCGCGATGGCCGAATGATAGGAGCCGATCGGCCCGTCCAGCGGACGGCCGCCGGCGGTCGGGTCGAGGATGTAGACCAGATCCGGGTGATAGCCGCTGAACACCAGCGAGGGCAGCAGGCGCACGTTCGGCAGGCGCTCGCGCAATTGCTCGAACCCGCCGTCGCGCAGATAGCCCTTGGGAAAGTGTATGGAAAACACGTGGTCGTAGGTCGCCAGCGCGCGCGCCAGCATGTCGACCGTGGCGAGGCCCTTGCGGATGATGGTGAAGCGGTCGACGCGCGCGGCGGGGTTGAGCGTCTTCATCGCATAGGCGACGCCGAAGCTCTGGCAATTGCCGACGACGGCGATGCGCGGCGATCCGGCGTCCCTGCCCTGAAAGCGCCGGCGCCAGAAATGATACAGTTGCCGGTCCAGTTCGGAGAGCATGGCGTCCTGTTCCGTTAGAGCGGCGCGCCGTTAGCGGGCGAGCGCCTGTTTGCGCATCGTTTCGGCCGAACATGCCGAGAGCGTGCGCACCGTCTCCTCGCTCGCCAGCCATTCGCCGACGCGCGCATGGGTGAGTCTGGCCTTGTCGTGGCGCGCGAAGGCCTTGAACGATTGCGCGATGAATTCATTCAGGCGGATGAATTCGCCCGGCCCCTTCGTCAGCTTGTAATGTTCCTTCTTGAAGAGGTCGCTCCCGCGAAACCCGTATTTTTCCGCAAGCGGCGCGTAGACCGGCAGAACGACGCTGCGCACGAGATCGTCCACCGCATAATCGTCGTATTCGATCTCGCGCATCTTCAGACCGGCCTCGCCCATGACCTTGCGCGCCATGTCGAACATGACGAAACCCTTGGGGTGGTTCGGCGTGTACATGAAATTGCCGCGACGGGCCCAGCGCGCGAGCTGCGCGCTCACATCGTAGCCGTAGGCGGACGCGGCTTTGAGAAATTCCTGCGCCGCGCTGTCCCAGATGTCGAGATAGCCGAGATGTTCGAACACGTCGCGGTCGAACAACGCCGCCGTCTGGTCGACCGACATGCCGCGCAGCCAGCCAAAGAGCGCGAGGCCGGAATTGTAGACGCCGAGCGGCCCGGTGAAGAAACCCGACGGTTTGTCGGGATGGAAAATATAGACCGTGTCCGGGTGCAGGCCGAAGAAGCTGACGAACGGAATGCGCCGCACGTTCGGCAGAGCGGCGACGAGATCGTCGATGGTGGCGTTGTCGCGCAACAGGCCGCCGTGAAAATCCTGCGCGAACACGGCGTCGTATGTCCTGAGCGCGGCCAGCAGCGTCTTGAGATCGGCGAGCGTGCGCCCGACCAGCGCATAGCGATCGACCCGCGCCTCCGGCGCGAGCAGTTTCATGCCGAAGGCGTAGCCGAAACTCTGGCAATTTCCGACGATTGCAATACGTGGCGCGCCGTTCGCGCCCGCACGCGGCGCACCGAAGCCGCGCGACCGCCACACCGTGAACAATTGACGATCGACTTGCGAAATCATAACTCTTGCCATCTTCGGGCAGCGGCGGGGCGGCCGGCGCCGGCGCGGCGCACGATTTGGCCGCGCATTTCGCCGCTCCCCTGCGCCTTGCGCCTTGTCCCGCGGCGACGCCGGCGAATGGAGACGTGACGTGGCTTCCAATCCATACAGCGACCTACCCGACCATCGCTTCTGGCGCAAGGCTGTGGCCGGCGTGCCGCCCTTCGCCATCGACCCGGTGGTCGACCTGCCGTTCCGCGTGGCGCCGACCGACAAGGTGGCGACCGCGGGCTCCTGTTTCGCGCAGCACATCGCCAAGCGGCTGCAACGCGGCGGCTTCCACTACTATCAGGCCGAGCCCGCGCCCGCCGGCATGAGCGCGGCCGAAGCCGAGGCGCGCCAGTACGGCGTCTATTCGTGCCGCTATGGCAATATCTACACGACGCGCCAGTTGCTTCAGCTGTTCGACCGCGCCTACGGCAGGTTTTCGCCCGAACTCGACGTGTGGAGGCGCAGGGACGGGCGGTTCGTCGATCCGTTCCGTCCGCGCGTGGAGCCGGACGGCTATGCGACCGAAGACGAGGTGCGCCAGGCGCGCGCGGAACATCTGGCCGCCGTGCGCACGATGTTCGAGACGCTCGACATCTTCGTGTTCACCTTCGGGTTGACGGAAAGCTTCCGTCACAAGTCGGACGGCGCGGTGCTGCAACTGGCGCCGGGCGTGGCCGGCGGCGAATGGGACGAGACGAAATACGAGTTCTGGAACGCGCGCGTGGGCGATGTGGTCGGCGATTTCCTCGCCTTCGTCGACCGGCTGCGCGGCGTCAATCCCAAGGCGCGCATCATCGTCACCGTGTCGCCGGTGCCGCTGGTGGCGACCGCCGCCAACCGCCACGTGCTGGTGTCCAACACGGTGTCGAAATCCATCCTCAGGGCGGCGGCGGACGAAGTCTGCGCCTCGCGCGAGAACATCGCCTATTTCCCGTCCTACGACATGATCACGTTCGGGCCGAACGCGGTGAAATTCTACGCCGACGACCTGCGCGAGGTGCTGGAGCTTGGCGTCAATTCCGTCATGCGCGTGTTCTTCGCGCATTTCGTGGAAGGCGGCGGCGCCGACAAGCCGGTGAAACATCTCACCATCGACGTCGCGCGCGAATCGGCGGAAGCCTCCAGGATCGTCTGCGACGAAGAGGCGATCGAGGCGGCTTGAGTGGAGGCGCCCGCGGGGCGGGCGCTTCATTTTCTTGCAGCGGATCGGACGGTCGCGGAGCGTGCGCAGGCTCCTGGGGACGAGGCGCGCATTGGCTGAAGCATGCCGAGGCGGCGCGCAGCGCCGTCTCGCAGTCTCAGGCCGCCGCGTCGTCGCCCACGACCTTGTCGCCGTCCTCGCCGATGCCGTATTCCTTCATCTTGCGATAGAGCGTCGAGCGGCCGATGCCCAGGCGCCGCGCCATTTCCGACATCTGCCCGCGATAGTGCGCGAGCGCGAATTTGATCGCCTCGCATTCCAGATCTTCCAGTTTGCGCACTTCGCCGTGGTCGTCGATCAGGCGGCGCATGTTGGGGTCGCGCACTTCCACGCGCACGATCTCGCGCTCCACGCGCTGGGGCGCGGGCGGCTGCGCGGCGACCGGCGGCACGCGCACGTCAAACCCGTCGACCTGCGCGGCGATCTGCGGAAATTCGGTCACCGTCAGCTCGTCGCCGTCGGCCAGCACCACCGCGCGAAACAGCGCGTTCTCCAGCTGGCGCACGTTGCCGGGCCAGTCGTAGCGGGCGAGCAGCGACAGCGCCTCGGCGGTCAGGCCGCGAATCTTCTTGCCTTCCTCGGCCGCGAACCGTGCGGCGAAACGGCGCGCGAGATCGCCGATATCGGTCTTGCGCGCGCGCAGCGGCGGCACGGTGATGGGGAAAACGTTGAGGCGGTAATAAAGGTCTTCGCGGAAGCGGCCGGCTTTCACCAGTTCGATCAGATTCTGGTTGGTCGCCGAGATGAGGCGAATGTCGACGCGCGCCGGGCGCTTGGCGCCCACCGGATCGATCTCGCCTTCCTGCAGCGCGCGCAGGAGTTTCACCTGCGCGTCCAGCGGCAGTTCGCCGATCTCGTCGAGAAACAGCGTGCCGCCGTTGGCTTCCAGAAACTTTCCGGTGTGTTTTTCGGTCGCGCCGGTGAAGGCGCCTTTCTCGTGGCCGAACAGGATCGATTCCACCAGATTTTCCGGCAGCGCGCCGCAATTGACGGTGACGAACGGTTTGCCCCTGCGGTCGGACGCGCCCTGGATCGCGCGCGCGATCAGCTCCTTGCCGACGCCGGATTCGCCTTCGATCAGCACCGGAATGGTGGACTTGGCCGCCCGCTCGCCGAGCCGCACGATGCGCGACATCTCCTCCGACCGCGAGACGAGGTCGCGGAACGTGAGGCTGCCGACGGCCTTGCGGTTGATGCGGCGGATTTCTTCTTCCAGCGCATCCGCGCGCAACGCGTTCTTGATGGAGATTTGCAGCCGTTCGGCGCCGACGGGCTTGACCACGAAATCGAACGCGCCGGCGCGCATGGCGGAAATGACGGTCTCGATGGAGCCATGCGCGGTCTGCACGATGACAGGCGTGGACAGGCGTTCGGCGCGCATGCGGCCGAGCACGCCCAGACCGTCGAGATCGGGCATCACAAGATCGAGAATGAGCAGGTCGATCGCGGGGCCTTCGGCGCGCTGCATGCGCGCGAGCGCCGCCTCGCCGCCATCGACCGTCTCCGCCTCGTAGCCGAATCGACGCGCCATGGCTTCCAGCAGCCGGCGCTGAACAGGATCGTCGTCGGCGATGAGAATGGTCGAAATCATCAAGTCCTCGCGTCCCGCTCCCCAGGCGGGGTGGCGTGGATGCTCCGCGATTACGGTAAATGGTCGCTTAATTTTTTGAATTTTCCGCGCCAGTTTGAGACATGGCCGGCGTTGGCGCGGCGGGCGGGCGCGGTGATATGATGCGCGACCGCCCACCCGCGCGATCTTGCTCAAGGGATACGATGACGTTTCGCCCCGCAGCCGCCTACGCTCCCGCAACCGCCTCCGCCGCCGCCGACCTCGGGCCGCTGCCGGAATGGAATCTCGCCGACCTCTACGCGGGTCTCGATTCGCCCGCCTTCGCCGCCGATCTCGCGCGCGCCGCCGAGCAATGCCGGTCGTTCGCCGCGCGCTACCGCGGCAATCTGTCCGATCTGGCGGTGGGCGTGAATCCGTCGGCCGCCCTTGGTCAGGCGGTGAAAGACTACGAGGGCCTGCAGGACCTTCTGGGGCGAATCATGTCCTACGCCGGTCTCGTCTACGCCGGCGACACGACCGATCCCGCGCGCGCCAAGTTCTTCGGCGACGCGCAGGAGAAGGTGACGGAATATTCGACCGATCTGCTGTTCTTCCAGCTCGAACTCAACCGGCTCGACGACCATCTCCTCAACGCCGCGATGGCGTCCGGACCGCTCGCGCACTGGAAGCCGTGGCTCGAAGACATCCGCAAGGACAAGCCGCACGAACTCGACGAGCGCACCGAGGAGCTGTTTCACGAAAAGTCGATCACCGGCGCCGCCGCCTGGAACCGGCTGTTCGACGAGACGATCGCCAGCCTGCGCTTCCGGCTCGACGACAGGGAGCTGACGCTCGAACCGGTCCTGTCGCTCATGCAGGACCCGGACGAGGAGACGCGGCGCAAGGCGTCGAATTCGGTCGCGGCCACGTTGCGCGAGAACCTTCGCACCTTCGCGCTCATCACCAACACGCTCGCCAAGGACAAGGAGATATCCGACCGCTGGCGGCGCTTCGAGGATGTGGCGGATTCGCGCCATCTCGCCAACCGCGTGGAGCGCGAGGTGGTGGAGGCGCTGGTGTCGGCGGTGCGCGCGGCCTATCCGCGCCTGTCGCATCGCTATTACCGGCTGAAGGCGAAATGGTTCGGCAAGGACGCGCTCGACCACTGGGACCGCAACGCGCCGCTGCCGCAGGTGGCGCAGAAAATCTATCCGTGGACGGAAGCGCGCGACACGGTTCTGTCGGCCTATGGCGCCTTCTCGCCGCGCATGGCCGACATCGCGCAGCAGTTTTTCGACCGCAGCTGGATCGACGCGCCGGTGCGCCCCGGCAAGGCGCCGGGCGCCTTCGCGCATCCGACCGTGCCGTCCGCCCATCCCTATGTTCTGCTCAACTATCAGGGCAAGCCGCGCGATGTGATGACGCTCGCCCACGAACTCGGCCACGGCGTGCATCAGGCGCTGGCGGCGCGCCAGGGCGCGCTGATGGCGCAGACGCCGCTGACGCTCGCCGAAACCGCGAGCGTGTTCGGCGAAATGCTGACATTCCGCGCGCTTTTGGCCAGGACCGCCGATCCGCAGCGCAAGCGCGCGCTCATCGCCTCGAAGGTCGAGGACATGATCAACACGGTCGTGCGGCAGATCGCGTTCTATACGTTCGAACGCGAGGTGCACACGCGTCGGCGTCAGGGCGAACTGACCGCCGACACTCTATGCGAGGTGTGGATGGGCGTGCAGGGCGAAAGTCTCGGGCCCTCGATCCGGCTGCATCCGGGCTACGAGACCTTCTGGGCCTACATCCCGCATTTCATCCATTCGCCGTTCTACGTCTACGCTTATGCGTTCGGCGATTGTCTGGTGAATTCGCTCTACGGCGTCTATCGCAAATCGGAAGCCGGATTCGTGGAGCGCTACTTCGCGATGCTGGAGGCCGGCGGCTCCAGGCACCATTCCGAACTGCTCGCGCCGTTCGGTCTGGACGCGACGGACCCCGCCTTCTGGTCGATCGGCCTGAGCATGATCGAGGAACTGATCGGCGAACTGGAGGCGATGGAGGACGTGGCATAGATCGATCTCCGATCCGGTTGGACCGGATCGAAGATCGCTCTCGTCATTTTCAACGCATCATCTTGTCGTTCGAGCGAATCCGCTTGAACGGACGATGCTCTGGAGCAGGCGGGGGACCGCCGGGCTTCGCATTTTTCGCGACGACGGCCGCAAGCCGGGAGGCGGTCGTCGGTCAGCCGAGGAGCTTTTTCAGCTCCGCGCGATAAGAGTCGGCCAGTTCCGGGTTCTGGAGCGCGAAGGCGGCGTTCGCCATCAGGAAGCCGAGCTTGGAGCCGGTGTCGTAGGTGCGGCCGTCGAACCGCACGCCGTGGAACGCCTGCTTTTTCGCGAGCGTCTTCATGCCGTCGGTGAGCTGGATTTCGCCGCCGGCGCCCTTTTCCTGTTTTTCCAGAATGTCGAAAATCTCGGGGCCGAGAATGTAGCGGCCGGAAATGATGGAGGTGGACGGCGCCGTGCCTTTCGGCGGCTTTTCGACCATGCCGGTGATCTCGAAGGTCGCGCCCTCGTCCTTGCCGATGGCGACGACGCCGTATTGATGCGTCTCCTCCATCGGAACTTCCTCGACCGCGATGATATTGCCGCCGTGTTTCTCGTAGGCCGCCACGCATTGGGCGAGGCAGCGCGATTTCCTGGCGCCGGAGGCCATCGTCACCATGTCGGGCAGCAGCACCGCGAACGGCTCGTCGCCCACGATGTCGCGCGCGCACCAGACCGCGTGGCCGAGGCCGAGCGGCGCCTGCTGGCGGGTGAAGGAGGTTGCGCCGGCGGCCGGCAGGTCGGCCATCAGCGCGTCGTATTCCTTTTTCTTGCCGCGTTTCTGGAGCGTGTCCTCCAGTTCGTAGGACATGTCGAAATGGTCCTCGATCACCGCCTTGCCGCGGCCGGTGACGAACACGAAATGCTCGATGCCCGCTTCCTTCGCCTCGTCCACCACATGTTGCAGCACCGGGCGGTCGACCACGGTCAGCATTTCCTTCGGCACGGATTTGGTGGCGGGCAGAAAGCGCGTGCCGAGACCGGCGACGGGAAAGACGGCTTTGCGAATGCGTTTGGTCATGATCGGTCCCGAGCAAAGGAATGGCCGCACTCACATCAGGAGTGCGGCCTTCTTGCGACCATAAGCATCATTTTTTAACGAACGGCTTACGCAGGGGGCGCGAGGCGGATTTCCCCATGCGGTCGCTCGCCCGACCGCCTTCCCCGTCGAGGAAGGCGGCTGCGATCGCGCTCAGGCGACGTCCGGCAGTTCGGACAGGGCTTTGGCCAGTTCGCCCTCGTCGTAGGTCACGTCCTGCAGCTTGCCGGAGAAGTAATCGATATAGGCGCCCATATCGAAGTGGCCGTGGCCCGACAGGTTGAACAGGATGGTTTCGGCTTTGCCCTCGCGCTTGCAGCGCAGCGCCTCCTCGATCGCGCCCTTGACCGCGTGGGTCGATTCGGGAGCGGGGACGATGCCCTCGGCGCGGGCGAACATCACGCCGGCGTCGAAACAGGCGCGCTGCTGATAGGCGACGGCCTCTATCTCGCCCAGCTCCTTCAGATGCGACACCAGCGGCGCCATGCCGTGGTAGCGCAGGCCGCCGGCATGGAAGCCGGGCGGGGTGAAGGCCGAGCCGAGCGTGTGCATTTTCGACAGCGGCGTCATGTGGCCGGTGTCGCCGAAATCGTAGGCGTATTTGCCGCGCGTGAGCGAGGGGCAGGCGGCCGGCTCCACGGCGACGATGCGGGGTTTTCTGCCGCCCTTCAGCCCCTTGCCGATGAAGGGGAAGGCGATGCCGGCGAAATTGGATCCTCCGCCCGCGCAGCCGATGACCACGTCCGGCCAGGCGCCGGCCATTTCAAGCTGCTCCATCGCCTCGATGCCGATGACGGTCTGGTGCAGCAGAACGTGGTTGAGCACGGAGCCGAGCGCGTATTTCGTCTCCGGGTCCTTGGCGGCGATCTCGACGGCCTCGGAAATGGCGATGCCGAGCGAGCCGGGATGGTCGGGGCGCTCCGCCAGCACCTTGCGGCCGAAGTCGGTGGTGTTGGACGGCGAGGGCAGGCAGCGCGCGCCATAGGTCTCCATCAGCGCGCGGCGATAGGGTTTCTGGTCGAAGGAGACGCGCACCTGGTAGACGGTGACGTCGATGCCGAACAGCGAGCCCGCCAGCGCGAGCGAGGCGCCCCACTGGCCCGCGCCCGTTTCCGTCGACAGGCGCTTCACGCCGGCTTCCTTGTTGTAGAAGGCCTGCGCGATGGCGGTGTTGGGCTTGTGGGAGCCGGCCGGGCTCACGCCTTCATATTTGTAGAAAATCTTCGCCGGCGTGCCGAGCGCCTTTTCGAGCGCGCGGGCGCGCACGAGCGGGGTGGGCCGCCACATGCGGTAGATTTCGCGCACGGGTTCGGGAATTTCGATCTCGCGCTCGGTCGACACTTCCTGGAGAATGAGCGCCATCGGAAACAGCGGGGCGAGATCGTCGGGCCCCACGGGTTGGCGCGTGCCGGGATGCAGGACGGGCGGGGCGGGGACTTTCAGGTCCGCCTGGATGTTGTACCAGCTTTTCGGAATCCGGCTTTCGTCCATGAGATATTTCAGCGTGTCGCCCATCGTTGCGGTCCCCTTGATGATGACGCGGGATGGTAATGGCTTGGCCGTTCCGCTCCAAGTGGGACAAATCGCGGCGGGCGGCGGGTTGTAAGGGTTTGGTCGCGTTTATGGGGCATGGTCGCGGGATTGCGGACGACGATTGTTCCAAGAGGATTTGCATGACCGTTCTCGTCACCGGCGGCGCCGGCTACATCGGCAGCCACATGGCGCTGGCGCTCCTGGACGCCGGCGAGAAGGTGGTCGTGCTCGACAATCTGTCGACCGGATTTCGTTGGGCCGTGCCGGACAAGGCGACCTTCGTCGCCGGCGATTTCGGCGACGAGGACCTGGTGACCGAACTGCTCACCCGCCACGACGTGGAGGCGATCATCCATTTCGCGGCGAAGATCGTGGTGCCGGAATCGGTCGCCGATCCGCTCGGCTATTACCTCAACAACACCGCCAAGGCGCGCACGCTGATCGAATGCGCGGTCGATGCCGGCGTGCGCCATTTCATCTTTTCCTCCACCGCCGCCGTCTACGGCGATCCAGAACACAATCCCGTGACGGAGGACGAGCGGCTGAAGCCGATCTCGCCCTACGGCCGCTCGAAGCTGATGGTGGAATGGATGCTGGAGGATGTGGCGCGCGCATCCGCCCTCACCTATACGGCGCTGCGCTATTTCAACGTCGCGGGCGCCGATCCTCTGGGTCGTTCCGGCCAGTCGACCCCCAACGCCACTCATCTCATCAAGGTGGCGGTGCAGGCGGCGCTCGCCATGCGCGATGGCATGGACGTCTATGGCGTGGATTACCCCACGCCGGACGGTTCGTGCCTGCGCGATTACATTCAGGTGACCGACCTGTGCCAGGCGCATCTGGATGCGTTGCGACGCCTGCGCGCGGGCGCAGACAGCATCGTGTGCAACGTCGGCTACCAGAAAGGCTTTTCGGTGCTGGAGGCAATCGACGTCGTGAAGAAGGTTTCAGGCGTCGATTTTCCGGTGCGCCTGGCGGCGCGCCGGCCGGGCGACCCGGCGGCGATCGTGGCCGCCAACGCGCGCGCCAAGGCCGAACTCGGCTGGCTGCCGAAACACGACAATCTGGAAGAGATCGTTAAACAGGCGCTCGACTGGGAACGGCGCCTGCACAACATGAAAATCGGATAGCCAGCTTATCTGCGCGCGCCGGCGGGCAGGGTTTCGGCGACGATGCGGATGGCGTCGCGCGGGGATTTGCCGGCGGCGCGCGCGATCTCGCCGAGCGTCCGGTCCGCGCGCGCTTCGGCGAAGCCCGCGCGCGCGAGCGCCGTCTCCAGTTCCTGGGGCGTGCGTTTGACGAGCGGCGCGAGATCGCCGACGCGCGCCTCGCCCATCGCCATCAGAAGCCGGCGGGAGGGATCGCCGCCGGCGGGCGCATTCATCGCCGGAACGAGAAAGGCTACGACCGCAATCGTGGCGATGGCGGTGGGGACGACCAGCGCCCGACGCTTGATGTAGCCGTAGATCGGCAGGCGGTTGCGGTAGACGTGGAATGCGATCGGCGCCAGCAAGACAAAGCTCAGCCACTCGTGCATGTCCTTCACGTAAGGCGTGAGCAGGTGAAAGAACATCATGACGCCGGTCACGGCCGAGACGGCGAACAGCGCCATCGTCATGGTGGTGGCGCGGGCGGTAAGGAAGGCGAGCATGGTTGCGAGCTCCGGAAATGCGCCGGATGTGTGCCGCAGGACGATGGCGAGAACAAGTTCAACCTGCGTTCATGCGGCCAGCGATTGCGCAATGCTCCTATGCGCGCAGCGACATGCCGGCTTCGCCGCGCGAAAGGCTTCAGCCGCCGGCGCCGGCGAGCCAGTCGAGATAGGGCTTGTAGCCGTCGGCGATGTCGATGCGAAGGATTTCGGGCGTTTCGTAGGGATGCAGGTCCAGCAGCGCCTTTTCCAGCGCGGCGTAATCGTCGGCGCGCAATTTCATGTCGATGCGAAACTCGCGCGCATCTTCCACCTTGCCTTTCCAGCGATAGAGACTGCGCACGGGCGCGATCTGCGCGCAGGCGACGAGGCCCGCCTCCACCAGCGTGCGCGCGATGCGTTCGGCCTCGCTCTCGCTGCCGACGGTGGTGAGGACCAGCGCGGCGCGCATCAGTCCACCCAGCCCTTCATCTCGCGTCGCACGACGGCCTCGATCACGTCCATGCCGTCCTCGCTGTCGTTGAGGCAATCGATGCGCGCGAAATGTTCGCCGCCGCCATGCATGAAGAATTCACGGTTCTCGACTCCGATCTCCTCGATGGTTTCGAGACAGTCGGCGGTGAAGCCCGGCATGACCATGGCGAGCTTCTTCACGCCCGACCGCGCCAGCGCCTTCACGGTTTCGTCGGTGTAGGGCTTCAGCCATTCGGCGGGGCCGAACCGCGACTGGAACGCCATGCGCAGGCGGTTCTCGTCCATGCCGAGACGATCGCGCAGCAGCCGCGTCGTTTTCACGCACTGGCAATGATAAGGGTCGCCTTTTTCGAGATAGTCCTGCGGCACGCCGTGATAGGAGACGAGCAGAACGTCCGGCACGAAATCGAGTTTCGCGTAAGCCTGTTCGACGGAGCGCGCCAGCGCCTCGATGTAGAAGGGTTCGTCGTGCCACGGCGCGGCCATGCGCACGGCCGGCTGCCAGCGCATTTTCTTGAGCGCGTCGAACGTCTTGTCGCCGACGGTGGCGGTGGTGGCCGCTGAATATTGCGGATAAAGCGGCACGACGACGATGCGATCGCAGCCCTGTTTCTGCAACTGGAGAATGCGGCTTTCGATGGACGGATTGCCGTAGCGCATGGCCCAGTCGACCACGAGCGGCGCGCCGTCAAGCCGGGCGGCGAGTTTTTCGGCCTGCGCGCGTGTGATGGTTTTCAGCGGGCCTTCGTCGCGCTCCCTGTTCCAGATCGTGTCATAGTCCTTGCCCTTCTTGCCGGGCCGCGTGGTCAGCACGATCAGGTTCAGCACCGGCCACCAGATCGCGCGCGGCGTTTCGATGACGCGGCGGTCGGACAGGAATTCCTTGAGATAGCGCCGCATCGACCAGTAGTCGGTCGCGTCGGGCGTGCCGAGGTTGACGAGAAGAACGCCCACGCGGCGCGGCGCGATCGACGGATGGTTTGGCGGAAGGACGGGCATGGAGGTCATGCGCCTGTCTAGCGCCGCGCGCGTTTTCATGGAAGCGCGTTCGACGGACACGGGCGGTTCAGGCGCGGTTCGCCCATAGCGCGTGGAAATGGTGAACCGGACCGTGACCGTGGCCGACGCGCAGCGCGTCCGCCGTGCGCAGCGCATCCGTCAGCCAGGCCTTGGCGTCGCCGACCGCCTCCCTCAGACCGGCGCCCTGCGCAAGCCGCGCGGCGATGGCCGATGACAGCGAGCATCCGGTGCCGTGCGTGTTGCGGGTGTCGATGCGCGGCGCGGAGAAGATGTGATCGCCCTGCGCGGTCGACAGAACGTCGGTCGCCATGGACGTCTGTCCGTGGCCGCCCTTCACCAGCACGGCATGCGCGCCGAGCGCCCGCAGCCGCGCGCCGGCGGCTTTCATTTCGTCGAGCCCGGCCGGTTCGACGACGCCGGCAAGACGCGCCGTCTCCGGCAGATTGGGCGTGACGAGGCTGGCGAGCGGAAAGAGATGTTCGACCATCGCTGCGACGACGTCGTCCGCGCCGAGACTGTCGCCGCTGGTGGCCACCAGCACCGGATCGAGCACGACGTGGGCGGGGCGCCAGTGTTGCAGGCGCGCGGCCACCGCCCGCACCGTCGCGGCGTTGGCGAGCATGCCGATCTTCACCGCATCGACCGCGATGTCCTCGAACACGGCGTCGATCTCGGCGGCGACAAAGGCAGGCTCCAGCACCACCACCGCGCTCACGCCGCGCGTGTTCTGCGCAGTGAGCGCTGTCAGCGCGGCCATGCCGTAGCAGCCGAGCGCCGAGAACGTCTTCAGATCGGCCTGCACGCCCGCTCCGCCGCTCGGGTCCGAACCGGCGATCGACAGAACGTTGGCGATCATCCCACCGGCCTTTCGTCGGCGATGATCCTGCCGTCGTTGGGCAGGCTGCCCCTGGCGACGAATTCGACCCTGCCGCGCAGTTTCGTGATTGCCTGCAGGGTGTCCGCCAGCGCCTCCGCCGAGCCGTCGCCTTCGGCGCGCAACACCATCGTGTCCTGCTCCTTCTCGCGGCCGACGACCAGACGCAGGCGGCCCAGTTCGGGGTGCCGCTTGCCGATCTCCACCACCTGCGAGGGATGGACGAACATGCCCTTGATCTTGGTCGTCTGGTCGGCGCGGCCGAGCCAACCCTTGAGCCGCAGGTTCGTGCGCCCGCACGGCGCCTGGCCGGACATGAAGGCCGACAGATCGCCGGTGGCGAACCGCAGCAGCGGATAATCGGCGTTGATGCGCGTGACGACGACTTCGCCGACCTCGCCCACCGCGACCGGATCGCCCGATCCCGGCCGCACGATCTCGACGATGATCCCCTCGTTGACGACGAGGCCGGCGTCGATCCGGCTTTCGTAAGCGATCACGCCGACATCGGCGGTCGCGTAGGCCTGATGCGCGAGCACGCCGCGCGTCGCCAGCTCGTCGCGCAGGCTCGCCGGCAGTGCGGCGCCGGAGACGAGGGCGCGCTTGATGCAGGCGGCGTCGACGCCCGCGCCGGCGGCCTTGTCGAGCAGAATCTTCAGAAAGTCCGGCGTGCCGCAATAGGCGGTCGGTTGCAGATACTGGATCGCCTCGAGCTGCTGCTCGGTGTTGCCGGGGCCGGCCGGAATGACCGCGCAGCCGAGCGCGTGCGCCCCGCTCTCCATGATGTGTCCGCCGGGCGTGAGGTGATAGGAGAAGGTGTTGAGCAGCACGTCGCCCTTGCGGACGCCGGCCGCATAGAGCGCGCGCGCCGCGCCCCACCAATCCTTGCCGTGGCCTTCCGGCTCGAAAATCGGTCCAGGCGAAACCAGAATGCGCTTGAGATGGGGCGCGCGCGTCGCCACCAGTCCGCCGAACGGCGGGCGTTCCATCTGCGCGGGCCTGAGATCGCTCTTGCGCACCAGCGGAACGGCGGCGAGATCGGCGCGCGCGCGCAAGGCGTCGACATCGACGTTCTTCAACTGCCGGCGCAACGCAGGGGCGCGCGGGCGTGCGATTTTCAGCAACGCGCGCAGCTCGCGAAACAGCGCTGTTTCGCGCGCGCCGTGCGCGCGCGATTCATATCGGTCGTAGAAGTCTGGCATGGGTTCGGCTCTTGCAGGCATATTCTTGGAAGCTCGACCGCGCGCCGGCCTATACGCCCCGTTACAGCGCCGCGCGCGCGCCCCGAGCTTCGGGAGTTGATCTTTTACGGAAGCACGGGAGGGTTGTCGCGCGCAAGCGCATTCCTGCCTTCAGACGCCGCACATTTCACGCGAGCCAGCGCTTGCGCCGCTTGTAGTGTTTGACATCGCGAAAACTCTTGCGATCGCCGCCGGATACGCCCAGGTAGAATTCCTTCACGTCCTGGTTCTCGCGCAGCGCCGCCGCCTCGCCGTCGAGCACGATGCGCCCGCTCTCGAGAATATAGCCATAGTGCGCGTAGCGCAGCGCAATATTGGTGTTCTGTTCCGCCAGAAGGAACGAGACGCCGCTCTTGGTGTTGAGTTCGCGGACGATCTCGAAAATCTCCTCCACCACCTGCGGCGCAAGGCCCATCGAGGGTTCGTCGAGAAGGATCATTTTCGGGCGCGACATCATCGCGCGGCCGACGGCGCACATCTGTTGCTCGCCGCCGGACGTGTAGCCGGCGAGCGAGTCGCGCCGTTCCCTCAGTCGCGGGAAGAAACTGTAGACAAGCTCCAGATCGTCGGCGACAGCGCGCCGGCCGTCGCGGCGTGTGAAGGCGCCGGTCAGCAGATTTTCCTCGATGGTGAGGTGGCCGAAACAATGGCGGCCCTCCATCACCTGAATGCAGCCGCGGCGCACCAGATCGTCGGGCCGCAGGCGGTCGATTCGCTCGCCGAAAAACTCGATCGATCCCTTCGTCACCTCGCCCCGCTCGGCGCGGATGAGGTTGGAGATCGCCTTGAGCGTGGTCGTCTTGCCAGCCCCGTTGGCGCCGAGCAGGGCGACGATGCCGCCCTGCGGAACGGTGAGCGACACGCCCTTGAGGACGAGAATGACGTGATTGTAGATCACTTCGACATTGTTGACCGCCAGCACGGGCTGGGCGGCGGGGACGGTCGCTGGCTCTGTCATGTGCGGCTCGCGTTCGGGTCGCGCCGCGTCCCGACGCCATTGTCGAGACGCGTGAAACGACGCGCGGAGCCTGAGCTCCGCGCGCGGGGACGTCAGGATTTGACGTCGCAGACTTCGGTGCGCTTCGGCCACGGCGCGTTCTTTTCCGCATAGGCCTTGGCGTCGGCTTCCAGAAGCGGCATGACCTTGTCGGTCATGGGCTCGATCCAATCCGTGATCTTCACGTATTTCTCGCCGTCGAACCGCTGCACGAACGTCGGGCGGTGGCCGTTGTGGTCGGCGCAGGTGAGCTTGATCGGGCCGGTGAAGCCCTCCATGCCCAATTCCTTCAGCCGCGCGGCGTCCACATTAAGGCTTTCGAGGCCGCGGCGCACATCCTCGCCGTTGACCACCTTCTTGCCGGTGATCTTCTGCGCGTTGCGGATGCCCTCGGCGATCAGCATCGAATTGTAGACGCCGCGGTTATAGAGCACCGTGCCGATCTTGTCCTTGGCGGCGAGGCTCTTGCCCTTGTCGACGACATGTTTGCGAATGTCGGCGATGACCGGGAAGTCGCCGGTGGCGGCGTGCCAGTTCAGCGTCTTGAAGCCCACCGCCTCCTTGCCGGCGCCCTTGGCGTCGTCTTCGGTCGGCCACCAGATGGAGATGAACTTCTCCATCGGATAGTTGGTCTTGGCGGCTTCCTTCACCGCGGTCGGCTGCATAGCGCCCCACCCGTACATGATCATGTAGTCGGGACGGTCGCGGCGCACGTTCAGCCACTGCGCGGACTGGTTCTGCATCTCCTGCGCGGGCACGGGATAGAGCTTCTGCTCGAACCCGTAGGTCTTCGACAACTGGTCGAGGAAGGGCAGCGGCTCCTTGCCGTAGCCGGCGTCGAGATAGAGATAGCCGATCTTCTTGCCCTTCAGCTTCTCAAGGCCGCCTTCCTGCGCCGCGATGTATTTGATGATCATCGACATGCCGTCCCAGTAGGTGTCCGGCGGGTTGAAGACCCAGGGGAAGGTCTCGCCCATCGCGGAGGCGGACAGGCCGTAGGCCATGGACAGAATCGGAATCTTGTCGACCGCCGCCTTCGGAATGAGCGGCAGCGTGATGCCGGTCGACCACGGATTGACCATCACCGGGCCTTTCGGCTTCACGGCCTCGTAGCATTCGAGGCCCTTCTTGGTGTCGTAACCCGTCTCGCATTCCTCGATGGCGAGCTTGACGCCGCCGATGCCGCCGTCGCGCTCGTTGAGCATCGACAGATAGTCATGCATGCCGTCGGCGATCGACGTGCCGGAGCCCGCGAACGGACCCGTGCGATAGGTGAACAGCGGCACGAACACCGATTCCTGCGCCAGCGCGGGCGCGACCAGCGACAGCGTGGTCGCACACGCCAGCACGATACGTTTCAACTTCATTTCCAACCTCCCCAACAATCGCGCCCGCCACGCAGGCGCTGACCAAATCCCCCCAAACGCAGCGGCGCCGTTCTCAGTACGGAAACGGCCACACACGCAGTTTCTGCTTGGCGATGCGCCACAATTGCGCGAGGCCGTGCGGCTCGACCACCAGAAAGAACAGGATCAACGCGCCGGTGATGACGAACGTCAGATGCTCGACCGTCGCCGCGCCGACCGGAACGCCAAGCGCATCGGGCAGAAACCGCACGATGATCGGCAGCACGTGGATGAGCGCCGCGCCGAGGAACGAGCCGATGAGCGAGCCGAGCCCGCCGATGATGACCATGAACAACAGGATGAACGACTGGTTGATGTTGAACGCCTCGGGCTCGGCCGCGCCGAGCCACATGAACACCATCAACGCGCCGGCGACGCCCGCGTAGAACGAGGAGACCGCGAAGGCCAAAAGCTTCGCCGGCAGGAGTTTTATGCCCATGAGCTGGGCCGCGATATCCATGTCGCGCACCGCCATCCATGAGCGGCCGATGCGGCCGTGCACGAGGTTGGAGGCGAACCATGTCATGACGACGACGATGACGAGCACGACGTAATAGCGCGTGATCGGGGTCGCCTGCGGGCCGGTGACGGGAATGCCGAACAACGTGTGGCCCGGCACCTCGATCGCGCCGGAAGGGTTGTGGTTGTAGAGCCAGCCGATGCGCACGAAGCACCACTGCAGAAAGAACTGCGCCGCGAGCGTGGCGATGGCGAGGTAGAACCCCTTGATGCGCAGGCTTGGCAGGCCGAACACCACGCCGACCGCGCTCGACACGAAGCCGGAGGCGACGATCCACACGAGAACGTTCACCTGCGGAAAGATGGTCGAGAGCTTGTAGCAGGCGTAGGCGCCCACGCCCATGAACGCGGCCGTGCCGAGCGAAATGAGCCCCGTGTAGCCGATGAGAACGTTGAGGCCGATGGCGGCCAGCGCGAGCACCAGAAACGGAATCATCACCGAGGCGATGAGGAACTCGCCGCCCAGCAGCGGAATGAGCACGAAGGCCGCGAACAGGATGATCGCCAGACCGATGCGGTCCTGCCGGATCGGGAAGATCGCCTGATCGGCTGCGTAGGTCGTCTTGAACTGACCGACTTCACGATAGAACATGCCGCGCGTCTCCGGTCAGATGCGTTCGATGATCTTTTCGCCGAACAGGCCCTGGGGCCGGAACAGCAAAAAGGCGAGCGCGATGGCGTAGGCGAGCCAGCTTTCGATGCCGCCGCCGATCAGCGGGCCCCAGTAGAATTCGCCGAGCTTCTCGCCGACGCCGATGATGAGCCCGCCGACGATGGCGCCCGGCACCGAGGTGAACCCGCCGAGAATGAGCACCGGCAGGGCCTTCAGCGAGATGACCTGCAGCGCGAACGACACGTCCGAGCGTGCGCCCCACATGATGCCAGTGGCGAGCGCCACCACGCCGGCGGTGAACCAGACGATGATCCATATCTGGTTGAGCGATATGCCGACCGAGAGCGCGGCCTGATGATCGTCGGCCACCGCCCTGAGCGCGCGGCCGATGCGCGTGCGCTGGAAGAAGATCGCCAGCCCCGCCACCATGACCGAGGCGATGACGGCGGCCGCGATGTCGAGTTTCTGCAGCGAGACGAGGCCGCCGAGAATCTTCAGGTCGATCGCGCCGGAGGGCAGGAACAGCGCGTCCGTCGGCATTTTCTTCGGGTTGCCGCCGAAGATCAGTTCGCCCACTCCGATCAGCACATAGGTGAGCCCGAACGTCGCCATGAACAGCATGATGTCGGGCTGGTTGACGAGAGGTCGCAAGACGAAACGCTCGACGGCCACGGCCAGCAGATACATCACGCCGATCGTGAGCAGCAACGCGAGCGGCGCCGGCACGCCCTTCTCCGTCAGGCCGACCAGCGTGAGGGCCGCGAACACCATCATGATGCCCTGCGCGAAGTTGAACACGCCGGAAGCCTTGAAAATCAGCACGAAGCCAAGCGCGATCAGCGCATAGAGCACGCCGCCCACGAGTCCTTCCCACAGCGTCTGCACGAGCAGGTCGGGCGCGCCGCCCATCTGGACGAAGGGGTCGATGAAGATGCGGTAGAGAATGTCCATGTCCATCAATTCCGCATCAATGCGCCACGCCGAGATAGGCGTCGATGACCTTCTGGTCGTTCTTGACCGCGTCGGGAACGCCGTCGGCGATCTTGTGTCCGTATTCCAGCACGACGATGCGGTCGGACAGATCCATCACCACGCCGATGTCGTGCTCGATCAGCGCGATGGTGGTTCCGTATTGCTGGTTAACGTCGATGATGAAGCGGCTCATGTCCTGCTTCTCTTCCAGATTCATGCCCGCCATCGGCTCGTCCAGCAGAAGCAGGGTCGGCTCCATGGCGAGCGCGCGGCCCAGCTCCACACGCTTCTGCAACCCATAGGGCAGCGAGCCGACCGGCGCCTTGCGAATGTGTTCGATTTCGAGAAAGTCGATGATCTCCTCGCAGAACTTGCGATGCTCGATCTCTTCCGCCAGGGCCGGACCATGGCGCAGCGTCTGCCAGAAGAAGCCGCGATGCATCTTCAGCGTGCGGCCGGCCAGAATATTGTCGAGCGTCGACATGCCCTTGAACAGCGCCACGTTCTGGAAGGTGCGGGCGATGCCCTGGCTGGCCGCCTCGTAGGGCTTCATGCGGCGACGCGCTCGGCCATGGAACAGAATCTCGCCTTCCTGCGGATGGTAGAATCCGTTGATGACGTTGAGCATCGACGTCTTGCCGGCGCCGTTCGGGCCGATGATCGCGCGAATCTCGCCCTTGCGGATGTCGAAGGAGACGTCGGTGATGGCGCGCACGCCGCCAAACGACAGCGACACGTTGCGCACGGCGAGGAGAATGTCGTCCTTCATGCCGCGCGCTCCTTGCCGGCCGCATCATGGCGCGCAAGATCGACGATCTTCACGCGGCCGGAGATCAGGCCCTTGCGGCCGTCCTCGAACGTCACCTCGGTCGAAATGTCGACGATGTCCGCGCCATTGTAGAGGCCGTCCGACAGCGGCTTGTAGCGTTCGGCGATGAAGGAGCGGCGCACTTTCTGGGTGCGCGTGAGTTCGCCGTCGTCGGCGTCCAGCTCCTTGGGCAGGATGAGAAAGCGCTTGATCTGCGCGCCCGCCATGCGCGGTTCCTGCGCAAGCGCGGCGTTCACCTCGTCGACATGTTTGCCGATCAGTTCGTAGACGCGGGGATGGGCGGCCAGTTCCTGGTAGGACGCATAGGCGATGTTGTTGCGCTCGGCCCAGGCGCCGACGGCGGTCAGTTCGATGTTCAGCATGACGCTGACGAAATCGCACCTGTCGCCGAAGGCGACCGCCTCCTTGATGTTGGGAAAGAATTTCAGTTTGTTCTCGATGTATTTCGGCGCGAACAGCGTGCCGTCGGCCAGTTTGCCGACATCTTTCGCGCGGTCGAGAATGCGCAACTGCCCGTCTTCCTCGAAGAAACCCGCGTCGCCCGTGCGCACGAATCCGTCGGGCGTCATGGTTTCGCGCGCCTTCTCATCGTCCTTGTAATAGGTCAGGAACTGGCCCGGAGACTTGAACTGCACCTCGCCGTCGGCGGCGATGCGGATTTCGACATTGGGCGCGGGCAGGCCGACCGTCTCTGCGCGTATGGCGCCGTCGGGGTGGGCGGTCACGTAGAGAAACGCTTCCGTCTGGCCATAGAGCTGCTTGAGATTGAGGCCGATGGAACGGAAAAACGAGAAGAGTTCGCCGCCGATCGCCTCGCCCGCGGTGTAGGCGACGCGGATGTTGGAAAAGCCGAGCACGTTCTTCAAGGGACCGTAGACCAGCGCCTCGCCCAGCGCATAGTGCAGCCGCGCGGCGAGCGGCACGCTTTCCCTGTTGAGGATTTTCTCGCCCCATTTGCGCGCGACCGCGATGAAATGGTCGAACATGCGGCGCTTGAGCGCGCTTGCGTCCTCCATGCGGATGGTCACGCGCGTCAGCATCGCCTCGAAAACGCGCGGCGGCGCGAAATAAAAGCTCGGGCCGATCTCGCGCAGGTCTTCCTGCACGGTGTCGGCGCTTTCGGGACAGGCGATGCAGGCGCCGGCGACGAAGGCCTGCGCGTAGTTCATATAATGGTCGCCGACCCAGGCGAGCGGCAGATAGGCCAGCTGCTCGTCGGCGTCGGTTATCCCGTCGAACGCGACCGTGTCGCGCGCCGCCGCCACCGAACGGCCGGCGGCGAGCACCACGCCCTTCGAGCGACCGGTGGTGCCGGACGTATAGAGCATGATCGAATGATCATCGGCGGTTCCGGCGTCGATCGACTCATCGAGCGCGCGCGCGAGCGCGGGATCGTCGTCCAGCGCGCGGCGACCTTCCGCGAGCACATCCTCGATGCGCCTGAGCCGCGCATGATCGTAGGACCGCAGGCCGCGCTCCTCGTCGTAGAGAATGTAGTCGAGCAGTTTCAGCCGATCCGCCATCGACTGCAACTTGTCGACCTGCTCCTGGTCCTGCGCGGCGACGATCTTCACGTCGGCGTTTTCCAGCACGTAGGCCATTTCGTCGGCCACCGCGTCGGCGTATACGGGCACGGGCGTGGCGCGCAGCATCTGCGCGGCGGTCACCGTCCAGTAGAGCAGCGGACGATTGGCGCCGACGATGGCGATCTTGTCGCCAGCCCGCAGCCCGAGCGTTTGCAGGCCTTGCGCAAGTCCGCGCACGTTGTCGTAGGTTTCCGACCACGACCACGTGCGCCACACGCCACGGTCCTTGTGGCGGAAGGCCGGACGGGCGCCGCGAACCTGCGCATGATGGCGCAACAATTTCGGAAACGTGTCTTCGGTCCCGGCAGGACGCGCCGTCGCGGCCACCTTGCGCTCTCCCTCGTCGTGCGCGCGCGCTGTTGCGCGCTGCGCGATCCGCATTCTGTTTCCTGCGCGCCGCGTTGGGCGTCTGTTTCCGGCGTGGATTGCTCCATCTGCGTATATTGTTCGCGACGACGCCGACATCGCCAACAGCGCGCTTGACTGCGCAGATCGATTTTGTCAGGTAACCTATCAGGAATCCCTTGCGTTGCGCGCGCGCCTAGTCTTCGACTTTTGTCGTATGGGACATGTTGCAGCGCACGCCAATCACAAAGATGCTTCGGCGCGGTCAGGCTTCCGCGCCGATTACTCGCCGTAGCGGCTCAGCGCGGCGAGATCGCGCGGCGCGACGCCGTCGTTCGACTGCGCGATCAATCCCTCGCCCTCCAGGTCCTTCAGCGCGCGATTGGTCGCCTGGCGCGAGACGCCGGCGAGCAGGCCGAGTTCTTCCTGCGAAATTTTCAAACTCGATCCGGCGAGCGGATTGAGCACGGGGTTGAACAGCCATGCGATTGAGCGCGCCACGCGTGCGGTCGCGTCGAGAATGCGGTCGTGTTCGACCAGCGCGATGAATTGCCCGAGACGTTCGTTGAACTGGCGCACCAGAAAGCGATTGAACGCGACGCTGTTCTCGTAGAGCCAGACGAACGTCGCGCGGTTCATGCTCGCGATCCGGCTGTCGCGCAACGCTACGATGTCGTACATGCGCGCCTCGTTCTTGATGAGCGAACCTTCGCCGAACCATGCGCCCGTGGGCAGGCCGGCGAGCGTCACCGCCTTGCCGCTGATGGAGCCCGTCGACATTTTCAGAAGGCCCGAAACGACGCCCGACCACGCGTCGAGCTTGTCGCCCCTGTGGATGATATAGGCGCCCGCCTCCCAGGTCTTTTCGGTGACGCCTCTGGCCGCGCGCTCCACCTCGGCGGGGGAAAGGTCGCGCGCCCAGAAGGCGATTTGCAACAATCGTTCGGACGAGATCACGGTTGTGCGGTCATGTCGGCGGGCGTCGCGAGGGCTCGCCGCATTGTGCGGCGGGGCCGCGCGCGGTTCAAGTCAGGCCTGCCGGAGCCTGCGTCGGCGGAACGGAAAGGCGACGAGCCGCGCGCCCGCATAGCCGAAAAGGGCGCCGGCTGCGCCGATCGCCAGCGCTTCGGCGGTCACCGGGACGGCGGGCTCGAACGCCGCCCACGCGCCCCGCGCCAGGGCGAGATCGAAATTTTCGGCGACGGCGAATACGCGCCCGACAGGGCCTGATTGTTGCATGCGTTCGCTCTGCGCAGCCAGCGCATCGCGCCGGGCAAGCGTCGTCAGCATGGCGCGGCCGCGCGCCTGGGCCAGCGGATCGGCGTTTTGCTGCAGACGCCGCGCGGCGCCGGCGACATCGACGCCCGCCTTGTCGGCGTCGGCGCGGAAGTCGTCGACGATGGCGCTCAGCTCCGCCAGCGCGCCGCCCAGGCGCTGGCGATACTGCTGCGCGAACTCCGGCGCCTGCGAAGCGAGAATTCCGCCCGACAGCGCGATGGCGACGGCGATGCGGCGCGCGATCATAACGCTTGCTCCCCGCGATTCAGTCCGCCGCTGTTTTCGCGCAAACGGGCGTGTTGCGAAAGGGGTGCGAAAAAAGGGCCGCGCGTGCGACCCTTTTCGCTACCCTCGAACGATGCGCGTCAGAGTTTGTATTTGGACGTGTCGAACGCCGGCGCCGACTTCAGCGCCTCCTTCGTGGTGTCGAGCACGAACCACATGGCGCCGTCGCGCACCATCGGCTTCAGCGCGCTGAAGGGCACGGACACGGACTTCTCGCCGATGCCGAGAAAACCGCCCACGCCGATCACCGCATCGGTGATCTGCCCGTTGTGCGCAACGACGAGATTGTCGATCTCGCCGATGCGCGTTTCCTTGACGTCGTAGACAGCCTGTTTCCACACTTGCGTGCCGAGCATCGGCCCCGACATGGCTTTCAACGCAGCATGCCTTTCGGCAGGCGTGACGGGCGCCGTGGTGGTCTGCGAGGCCCTGGTCTTGTCCGCCTCGGATTTCACCTGCGCGACAGCGGCGCCGGCGATGAGCGACGACGACACTGCGGCCGCAACAAACACATTCTTCATCATGTTTTCTTCCTCGTCGTGGGTGGTTGCGCGGTGCGCTGCTTCGTCAACCAGCCATCTGCGTCGAGGTTCCCGCATGTCTCGCGCGGGTCGCGTCGCGCTTCAGCTTCGACGCAGGGCGGCGAGCATGCGCCCGTCCATCACGAGCAAGCCCACGACGACGATCGCCATGCCGGCAAGATGGCGCGGCTCGACCGTTTCGCCGAGCAGCGTCACGCCGAGCGCCGTCGCCGTCGCGGGCACGAGCAGGGTGACGAGCATGACATTGGTCGCGCCCGCGCTCGCCAGCACGCGAAAGAACATCACGAAGGCGAAGGCCGTCGCCACGACCGCCAGAAAGATCACGGCGGCGAAGGTGAGCGCGCCCGGCGCGGGCAATCGCCACGGCGCATCGTGCGCAAGCGCGAGTGGCGCGATCAACAGCGTCGCCGTCGCCATCTGCCCGAACGCCGATTGCAACGGCGCCAGGCCAAGCGGCGCGAAGCGACGGCCGTAGATTCCCGATAGCGCATAGAACAGCGCGGACAGGCCGATGGCGCCCTGCGCCACCAGCGACACGCCCGCGCGCCACAGAACGTCCGGTCCCACCAGCACCGCGACGCCGAGAAAGCCGATGAGAACGCCCGCCAGGCGCGCGCCGGTCAGCCGTTCGTCGGCGAGCATGAAATGGCCGAGCACCGCCGACCACAGCGGCGTCGTCGCATTCATGATGGCGCCGACGCCGCTCGGCAGATACTGCTGGCCCCAGAAGAACAGCATCCACGGCAGGGCGGCGCCGAGAAAGCCCATCACGAAAAACATCGACCAGATGCGCCGCCCGCGCGGAACGGCGACGTTCGTGGCGCGCATGATGAGCCACAGCGCGACCGCAGCCAGGCCCACGCGCAACAGCACCAGCGTGAGCGGCGGAATCTCCTGCACGCTCAGCTTGACGATGGGAAAGGTGCACCCCCACACCAGCGACAGGGCGAACAGCGTCGCCCAGTCGCTGCGCGACATGCGCAGGGCGGCGCCGTGCGCCGGCGGCGCGCTCACGGCAGCGTCAACACGCCGGCGGCGCCTTCCTGCGTTCCGAACGCGAGACGCTTTCCGGCGGCGTCCCACGCGAGCGCGCTCACCGCGTCCTTGCCTTCGCGCGGGCCGCGCACGAACAGTTCCGCGCCGTCGCTCAGGCGACACAGGATGATCCAGCCGTCCTCGTAGCCGATGGCGAGCACGAGAGATGCGGGATGAAAGGCGACGCGCGTCACCTTCTTCGGCCGCACTCCGCATTCGCGCGGGCCGCGCCCCATCGGCCCTTCCTTCGTCTGGAACGGCCAGATGACGCTCGCCTCCGCGCCGGACGTCGCCAGCCATTCGCCGTTGTGCGACCACGACAGCGAGCGCGTCTTGGCCGGATAGCCCGACATGCGCATGTGTTTCTGGTCGGCGAGGCGCCAGCCGTGCAGCGTGTTCTCCTGCATGGAGGTGATGACGAACTTGCCGTCCGGCGAGACGGCGGCGTCGAGATGCGAGCCTTTCCACTCCAGATATTCGGGCTTGGCCGCGGTGTTGGGAAACCACAGCGACACCCCGTTGTAATGCGCGGCGGCGATGCGGAAGCCCTTCGGGAAAAAGGCCAGTCCGCGCACGCTGGACGGCGCCTCGAAGCTTTTCGTTTCGCCCTTGCCGTCGGTGGCCCGCACGGTCCTGCCGGCCGACCAGGCGAGCGCGCCGGAGGGCGCGCGCGCGACCGCGTCGATCCACTTGCCGCGCTCCTCGCCCACCATGCGCGCAACGCCGTCGGCGCCGGTCAGCGTCACGCGTCCGTCGTCGCCGCCGGCCAGGATGTAGCCGTCGCCGGCGTCGGCCACGAGGATGGCGGCGTCCGGGTGGGCGGCGACGCGCCGCTCATCGGCGCCCGCCAGAAGCAGGGTTCCGTCGGCGAGCGCGAATGCGGGCGCGCCTGCCAGGAAGCCCGCGCCGACGACATGGGCGCCGGCGGCGACGGAGACGACGCGGTCGGCCAGCGAATTGCCGGCGTTCGGTTGGGATGGTCTCATGGGCCGTGGATACACCGGGCGCGGCCAAGTCCAAAGCGGGGAGAGGGACGTGACGTCATTGCCGACGAATCCGGACGTCGTCGTCATCGGCGCGGGGGCGGCCGGCATCGCCGCCGCGCGGCGGCTGACGGCGGCGGGCGTCGCGCCGCTCGTCGTGGAGGCGCGGGGTCGGCCGGGCGGGCGGGCCTTCACGCGCGTCGACGATGTTCCCGCGCCGATCGATCTGGGCGCCGAATGGATGCATTCGGCCGACCGGAATGTTCTGGTCCCGCTCGCCCGCGCCCTCGGCTTCACGGTGGAGGAGGACGAGCCGACGTGGGGCGGGCATTTCGGCCCTGGCTTTTCGGATGCGGACCGCGCGGATTTTCGCGCCGCGTCCGCCCGGTTCTGGGATGCGGCGGATGCGGCCGCCGATGGTCCGGACCGGCCGGCGGCGGAGCTTCTGCAGGTCGGCTGCCGGTGGAACGGCCTCATCCAGGCGGTCAGCACCTATTACAACGGCGTGGAGCTGGAGCGAGTCTCGACCGCCGATCTCGGTCGCTACGAGGACACGCGCGTCAACTGGCGGGTGCGCGAGGGCTATGGCGCGGTCATCGCGCGGGCGGCCGAAGGGCTGCCGATCGCATTCGATTGTCCGGCGGTGGCGATCGACCATTCGGGCGCGGGCGTGCGGGTTGAGACCGCGCGCGGGTCCGTGACGACGAAAGCCTGCATCGTCGCGGCGCCGGTCTCGCTGATCGCGGCGGGCGCGCTTTCGTTTTCGCCCGCGCTGCCGGACAAGTCGGCCGCCGCCGCGCTGCTGCCGCTGGGCCTCGCCGACAAGATTTTTTTCGAGATCGAAGGGCCGACCGATCTGCCGGCGGGCGCGCATCTGTTCGGCGCGCTCGACCGCAAGGAGGCGATCAGCTTCGAAATCCGACCGCGCGGCGCCCCGCTGATCGCCGGTTTCGTCGGCGGCGCCTTCGCCCGGGCGCTGGAGGCGGCCGGAACGGCGGCGGCCGAGGCCGAGGCGCGCCGCCAGCTCGCCGCCATGCTCGGCGCGCGGTCGATTCCCGCCCTGCGCCTGATCGCGGCGACGCGATGGGACCGCGATCCGTTCGCCCGCGGCGCCTATTCGCACGCCCTGCCGGGGGCGGGCGCGGCCCGTGACGTTCTGGCCGCGCCGGTGGCGGACAGGCTGTTCTTCGCAGGCGAGGCCTGTTCGCGGCGTCGCTTTTCCACGGTCCACGGCGCCTGGGAGACGGGCGAGGCGGCGGCCGAGGCGGCGTGCGTCGCCTTGAAAAGGCCGAATGTTATAATATAACATTCGCCCACTGTTTCCGACGCCGTTTCGCGCCGGATGGTCCGGACGCCCCATGTCGACTTCGATTACGCACTCGGCGACCACGCATGCGGCGGCCACGCATTCAGCCACCACGCAAGCGGCGGCCCACCGGAGCGCCGATCCGCACGATCACGCCGGCCATGATCACGACCACGCGCATGCGCCGGTCGCGGCGGCGCGCGGGCCCGCGTTCTCGCTGCTGCGACTGTCCGCGCTGCAGCGGATGGCCGGCGCGCTGGCGCTGGCGGGCGTGGTGTGGCTTGCCGTCTGGTGGGCGCTCGCGTGACCCGGCCGATCGATCTCTACGACGTGACGCTCGGATATGACGGGCATCCGGCGGTCCATCATCTGTCCGGCGCCTTCGCGCCCGGATCGCTCACCGCCATCTGCGGCCCGAACGGGGCGGGCAAATCGACGCTGCTGAAGGGTGTGGCCGGCGCGCTGAAGCCGGTCGGCGGGCGCATCGACCTGCACGGGCTGACGGCGCGCGACATCGCCTATCTGCCGCAGGCCGCCGACATCGACCGCGCGTTTCCGATCGACCTCTACGACATGGTGGCGCTGGGCGGCGTTCAGAAACAGGGGCTGTTCGGGCGGATATCCGCGTGCGCGGCGGTCGGGCGGGCGATCGAGGCGGTCGGGCTTTCCGGGTTCGAGCGGCGACAGATCGGCGCGCTGTCCGGCGGGCAGACGCAGCGCATGCTGTTTGCGCGGCTGATGGTGCAGGACGCGTCCGTCATCCTGCTCGACGAACCGTTCGCCGCGGTCGACGCGCGCACCACCGGCGATCTTCTGGCGATCATCGCGGGCTGGCGGGCGGAGGGGCGCACGGTGCTGGCGGTCCTGCACGATTTCGCGCTCGTGCGCGCGCATTTTCCGCAAACGCTGCTGATCGCGCGCGAGAAGATCGCGTGGGGGCCAACGTCGCAGGCGCTCTCGGACGAAAATCTCGCGCTGGCGCGGCGCATGAGCGAGGCCTTCGACGAGGCGGCCGCCGAATGCGAGCGGGCGGCGTGATGTACGATCTTTTCATCGCCCCGTTCGTGGAATTCGCCTTCATGCGGCGCGCGCTGGCCGGCGCGCTGGCGCTCAGCCTGTCGGGCGCGCCGCTCGGCCTTTTCCTCATCCTGCGGCGCATGTCGATGTCGGGCGACGCCATCGCCCACGCGATTCTGCCGGGCGCGGCGCTCGGCTATCTCGTCGCCGGCCTGTCGCTGCCAGCGATGACGATCGGCGGGCTCGCCACTGGTTTCGCGGTCGCCATGCTGTCGGGCGTCGTCGCACGCTGGACCACGTTGCGCGAGGACGCTTCGCTCGCCGCCTTCTACCTCGTCTCGCTCGCGCTCGGCGTGGTGATCGTGTCGCTGCGCGGCTCCAACGTCGACCTGCTGCATGTGCTGTTCGGCAATGTGCTCGGCCTCGACGATCCGACGCTGATGCTGCTGGCCGCCATCGCCACCGCGACGCTCGCGGGACTGGCGGCGCTCTATCGCGCGCTCGTGATCGAGACGCTCGATCCCGTGTTCATGGCGACGACGGCGGGGCGCGGCGCCTTCGCGCAGCTCGCGTTTCTCGCGCTGCTCGTGCTCAATCTGATCGCGGGGTTCCATGCGCTGGGCACGTTGATGGCGGTCGGGCTGATGATGCTGCCGGCGGCCGCCGCCCGCCTGTGGACGGAACGGCTCGACGCCGCGCTCGCGCTGTCGGCGGCGCTGGCGCTTGCGGCGAGCTATGTGGGGCTTGTCGCCTCGTTCCGGCTTGGACTGCCGTCCGGGCCTGCGATCGTTCTGTCAGCGGGCGCATTGTATTTCGTCTCGCTCGTGTTCGGGCGCGCGGGCGGGCTCGTGCGGTTCGCGTCGCGCCGCAGGCATCTGGAAGCCTGACATGCTCACCCGCCGCGCCGCGCTGGCGTCGTTCGCCGCTTTCGCCGCCGCGCCGTTTGCGCACGCGCAGGGCGCAGCGCTGCCGGTCGTGGCGACGTTCTCCATTCTCGGCGATTTCGTGCGCGAGATCGGCGGCGCGCGCGTCGCGCTCACCACCATCGTGGGGCCGGGCGGAGACGCGCATGTCTATGCCCCGACGCCGGCGGACGCGCGGGCGGTGGCGGGCGCGCGCGTGGTGGTGGAGAACGGGCTCGGCTACGAAGGGTGGATGACGCGGCTCGTCGCCGCCACCCGCTCGAAGGCGACGCGCGCGGTCGCGAGCAAGGGCGTCAGGACGCGGGCGGGCGAGGATCGCGGCGGCGCGCACCATCATGGCCATGGCCATGGGATCGATCCCCATGCCTGGCAATCGGTTCCCAACGCCAGGATCTACGTCGCCAACATCCGCGACGCGCTCGCGGCGGCCGATGCGGACGGGGCGGCGCTCTACGCGCGGCGCGCGGACGACTATCTCAAGGCGCTCGACGCGCTCGACGCCGAAATCCGCGCCGAAATCCTCAAGATCGCGCCCGAGCGGCGCAGGATCGTGACCACGCACGACGCGTTCGGCTATTTCGCGGACGCCTACGGGCTGACGATCGCCGCGCCGGCGGGGGTGTCCACGGAAGCCGAGATTTCGGCGCGCGACGTCGCCCGGATCGTCCGGCAGATCAAGGCCGAACGCATTCCGGCGGTGTTTCTGGAAACCGTGTCGGACCAGCGGCTGATCGCGCAGATCGCCCGCGAAAGCGGGGCGCGGATCGGCGGCGCGCTCTATTCGGACGCGCTCTCGCCGCCCGACGGGCCGGCGGGGACTTACATCGACATGATGCGGCACAATATAAGGGAACTGACGAAGGCGCTCGCGCCCTGATCCTGAAGCCCCGCCGCCCAGCGGCGGGCAACGAGCGGAGACGACATTGACCGAGAAGATTCCCGTCACCGTGCTCACCGGCTATCTGGGCGCCGGCAAGACCACGCTGCTCAACCGCATTCTCTCCGAGCCGCACGGCAAGCGCTACGCCGTGATCGTCAACGAATTCGGCGAGATCGGCATCGACAACGACCTGGTCGTGGGCGCCGACGAGGAAGTGTTCGAGATGAACAACGGCTGCATCTGCTGCACCGTGCGCGGCGATCTCATCCGCATTCTCGAAGGGCTGATGAAACGCAAGGGCAAGTTCGACGCCATCATCGTGGAGACGACGGGGCTGGCCGATCCCGCGCCCGTCGCGCAGACATTTTTCGTCGATCAGGACGTGCAGGACGCCGCCCGGCTCGACGCGGTGGTGACGGTCGCCGACGCAAAATGGCTGGCCGCCCGACTGAAGGACGCGCCCGAGGCCAAGAACCAGATCGCCTTCGCCGACGTGATCCTTCTCAACAAGGCTGATCTCGTCAGCGCCGACGAATTGCGCGAGGTGGAGGCGCGTATCCGCGGCATCAATCCTTACGCGAAACTCCATCGCTCGGTGAAGGCGAACGTGCCGCTGGACGCCGTGCTCGGCCGCAACGCCTTCGACCTCGAACGCATTCTCGATATCGAGCCGGCGTTCCTGGAAAGCGAGGGCGACCATCACCATCACGACCACGAATGCGGGCCGGGCTGCGATCACGATCATCACCACGATCACGACCATCACCACGATCACGACCATGATCACGGCGGCCTGAAGCACTATCACGACGAGCACATGCAATCGGTCGCCATCACCATCGACGGCGATGTCGATCCAGAAAAATTCATGCCGTGGATCAACGAACTGACCCAGCGCGACGGCCCGAGCATCCTGCGCTCCAAGGGCATATTATCGTTCCGCAACGAGCCGCGCCGCTTCGTCTTTCAGGGCGTGCACATGATTCTCGACGGCGATCTGCAACGCGAGTGGAAGGCGGGCGAAAAGCGTGTGAGCCGCATCGTCTTCATCGGCCGCGATCTGAAGCAGGACGAAATCCGCGAAGGTTTTCTCGCCTGCGCGGCGTGACGAGCAGAAAAAAGGCCGGCATGACGCCGGCCTTTCCGATTCAGAACGGATGATACTGGTAGAGCCAGCTCTCGGAGAGTAGCTGGTCGCCGTTCTTGAGGAAGCAGCGCAGTTCGACCGGCTCCGCTCCCTCGACCGTCAGATCGAATTGCGCGCGCCAGTGGCCGGGCACGTCGTCGGGCACGGCTTCGGTGAAAATGTAGGAGAAGGTTCCGCGCGAGGCCCAGAGCACAGGCTCGGGCTTCACGCCCTTGGGCAGGTCCTTCAGCGGGCCGCCGAGAAACTCGACCATGAACTTGCGCACGCCTTTGGGGCGCGGCTGGCCGGGAATGCCGCCGTTGCCGAGGCGCGTCGCCACGCAGCGCGCAAGGTCGGTCGGGAACGGCTCGTCGGCGAGCCAATGGACCTTGTAGGACATGTCGAGATGGTCGCCCGGTTTGGTCGGCTTTTCGGGAACCCACATCGCCACGATGTTGTCGTGAATCTCGTCGTCGGTCGGAATCTCGACGAGTTGCACCGTGCCCTTGCCCCACTGGCCTTTCGGTTCGATCCACACGCTCGGCCGCCTGTCGTAGAACACGCCGTCGCCGTAGTGGTCGAACACGCGGTCGCGCTGCAACAGGCCGAAGCCTTTCGGATTGTTGTCGCCGAAGGCCGACGCCATCACGCGCGGCGGGTTGTTGAGCGGCCGCCACAGACGTTCGCCGGCGCCGGTCCACATGGCGAGCCCGTCGGAATCGTGGATCTCCGGCCGCCAGTCGATTCCGTCGCCTTTTCTGGTTTCCGAGTACCAGTACATCGAGGTCAGCGGCGCGATTCCGAAGCGGATGTAATCGCGCCGCAGATGGAGCGAGCAGTCTATGTCCATCACCACGCCTGCGCCGCGATGCATGACGAACCGATAGGCGCCGACAATGCCCGGACCTTCGAGCAGCGCGTGCAGCGTGATGGCGTCGCCTTCCTCCGGTCCGATCCAGAATTTGGTGAAGTCCGGAAACTCCTCCTCGCGGCCCACCTGCCACGTGTCGAGCGCGACGCCGCGCGCGGAGAGGCCGTACTGATACAATTCGCCGATGGCGCGGAAATACGAGGCGCCGAGAAAGGCGACCCAGTCGTTTTTGCGCCAGTCGAGCTTGCCGTCCTTGGGCTCCTGCACGCGCAGGCCCGCAAACCCCGTGCCGGCCTTGAGCGTGCGGGCGGGCGAATCCTCCGGCATGTCGAAATAGGATGGATCGTAGATGATCTCGCGCGCCTTGCCGGCCTGCGTCAGATAGACGGACACGGACTTGCGGAAGAACTTGCCCAGATGAAAGAACGTCACCGGAAACCGCTCGGGGCCGGTCGCGTAGACCGCCTCGTCGGTGCGGTATTTGATCTTGCCCCATTCGTCGTAGGTGAGTTTCTCGGCGATGTCGTCGGCCAGGCGCGGCGGCGGCGCATAGGGACGCGCGGCGCGTTCGCGCGCCATCTGTTTCAGCGTGTCGAACGAAAAGGACTGTTCCGGTCCCAGCTTCAATTGCGCGGCCAAAGCGTCGAGACCGCCAAGGCCAAGCCCGGCCGTGGCGGCGGCCGCCTTGAGAAGGGTTCGACGATCGGGATGGTCGCGCATATTTGCTCCTTGCTCGCTTTTCGGGCCGCGCGCGGCGCCGCCCGTCGTTCGCATATCTCGCCGCGCCGGCGCGACGGTTCGATGACGTCGAACCGCGCGGGCGCGATGGTTTGCGAATCGCAATTGGCGCCAATGCGATTCTGCCTTGTCGTTTGCTGCGGCGCCAGCCGCGCGGGAACAGGAAATTAACGTGTCGGCGCGCTAATGCGAGTTAAGTTTGCGTAAGGGTGGTGGGCGATCATGCGTTTGAGACGGACGCGGGCGGCGGCGTCGCCGTTCCTGCTGGGTCTGGGGATCGCGCTCGTGGGCGCGTGGAATCTCGAGGCCTGGATGATCGGGGGCGGGCCGGTCTCCACGTTTCTCGGGCCGCTCGGGCTCGGCCTGCTGGCGGCGAGCCATCTCATGATCGGCATGCGGCGCGATGCGCGCTGAGCGCGCTCACTCCATGCCGAGCGCGGACAGATAGATGTCGAGAATTTCCTCTTCCTCGCGGCGCTTGTGTTTGTCCTGCCGGCGCAGCGAGACGATCTTGCGCATGATCTTCACGTCGTATCCGACGCCCTTGGCCTCCGCGTAGACCTCTTTCACATCCTCGCTCAGCGCGCGCTTTTCTTCCTCGAGCCGCTCGATGCGCTCGATGAACGCCTTCAGATGTCCGGAATCGATGGAGCCGGTCGTCATATCGCCTCGTCAGGGGGTGGTGGATGCGGGCGCGAACCCTTGCGCCAGCGCGCCGGAGAGGTCAAGCCGCGCGCGCGCGTCATCCCCGCAATCCGCAGGCGCCGCCGCAATTGCCGCTGGACCTCGGCCGCGCCTTTCGGCAAAGGGAGGGTGTGGAGGAAACAATGATACAAGCGGTCATCTGGGATTTCGGCGGGGTCATCACCACCAGCCCGTTCGAGGCGTTTCAAAAATTCGAAGCCGCGCGCGGCCTGCCGATCGATCTCATCCGCTCGATCAACGCCACCAATCCGCTCGAAAACGCCTGGGCGAAGTTCGAGCGCGCCGAAATCACCCATGCGCAGTTCGACGGCCTGTTCGCGGAGGAAGCGCGCGCCAAGGGTTACGACGTGCGCGGAGCGGACGTGCTGCCGCTGCTGGCCGGCGCGCCCCGCCCTGAAATGGTGGAGGCGCTGCGGCGCATCCACGCGCGGATGAAGACCGGCTGCATCACCAACAACCTGCCCACCAACGAGTCTGGCGCGATGGCCGGCATGTACAAGAAGGACATCATGGCGCTGTTCCATCACGTCATCGAGAGCGCCAAGATCGGGCTGCGCAAGCCCGACCCGCGCATCTACGCGATGATGACCGATGCGCTCGCGGTCGACCCGAAGGCCTGCGTCTATCTGGACGACCTGGGGATCAACCTCAAACCCGCGCGCGACATGGGCATGAAGACGATCAAGGTTCTCGATCCGGCCCGGGCGCTCGACGAGCTGGAGGCGCATGTGGGATTCGCGCTGCGATAGACTATCCGCGTTGGCCGTTGCGCGCCGCGCCCGCGCGCGAGCCGAACCGCTCGATGCGGTGGAGGCCGGGCTCCGCGAGGATGGGCGCGAGCACGCGGGCGAGGCGGTCGGCCCAGTCGATCTGGCCCTTTTCGTCGTCCACCAGATCCTGCCGGATCTCGATGAGCGCGTGCGGCAGGCCGCGCGTCGTGCCCAGCTCGTGCATCGTGTCGCCTTCGAGCGCGCCGTCGTAGGGTTCGTTGTCGCCGACGACGAGATCGCGCTCGGCGCCGAGGGCGGCGATCAGCGGGCGGGCGAGCCGTCCGTCCATGTCCCACAGCACGCCCGCATGCCAGGGGCGCGGGGCGCCCTTCCAGACCGGCGTGAACGTATGGATCGAGAGGATCGCCGGCACGGTCCCGGCGGCGAGGGCCGCGTCCAGCGCCGCGCTGACGGCGTCGCGGTAGGGACGCCAGTAAAAATCGCGCCGGCGGGCGATCTCGGCGGCGTCCGCCCGGGCGTTGCCGGGCACAACCGCCCCGTCCGACAGGCGCATCACCAGCGTGGGGTCGTCGGCGGCGCGATTCGGGTCGATCAGCAGGCGCGAGAAGGTGGACAGCACCGCCGGCGCGCCGAGGCGCGCGGCCAGCCGGCGGGCGACGCCCGCCGCGCCGATGTCGTAGGCGATGTGGCGGGCGCGCGCCTCGGGCGTGAGGCCAAGATCCCCGTAGCCGGGCGGCAGGGCGTTGGAGGCGTGGTCGCAGATGACCAGGGCGCCGCAGCCGGGCGCGCCCGCGATCCGCTCCACAGGCGAAAAATCGTCCATGGCCGGGCTTTGCCGCAGGCGGCCCGGGTTTTCAAGGCCGGCCGCGCGGGTGGACAAATCGGGCCCCGCGTGGTTTGCCTGAACATTGTCCGCGGCGACTGAATCGCGGCGGGCGCCGTGTCGTCAAACTGTCGGGTTTTCCCTGTCCGATGCGCCGGCCAATCGTCCCTCCGTTCCCGTCCGCCCGAATTTCTCCGATAAAGATGGCGCGCAAGACCCTCCTGATCGTTCTGCTCCTCCTCGGCGCGGTCGCGCCCGCGGCGGCCGATTTCCGCCTGTGCAACAACACGACCGGGCGGGTGTCGGTGGCTATCGCCTACACCAACGGCGAGGCGTGGGTGAGCGAGGGGTGGTGGAACCTGAAGGCCAGCGCCTGCGAGACGCTGTTGCGCGGCCCGCTCGCGGCGCAGTTCTATTATATCTATGCGATGGACGAGCGCGGCGGCGAGTGGAAGGGCAAGGCGTTCATGTGCACGCGCGACCGGGAGTTTCGCATCGACGGCCGCGAGGATTGCTACGTGCGCGGATTCGATCGCACGGGATTTTTCGAGATCGACACGGGCAAGGACGCCCGCAGCTGGACCGTGCAACTGACCGACCCCGGTCAGGCGCGTCCGCAGTAATTCATCCACCGCGCGCCCGCGCGGTCGGCGACGCGGCAGGCCCGCGCGCCGCGAGCCGAATGGAACGGACATGAGACGTTTGCGCCGGTGCAAAATTCTGGCGACGCTGGGGCCCGCCTCCTGCGACAAGGAAACGATCGCGGCGCTGCATGCGGCGGGCGCCGACATTTTCCGCATCAACATGAGCCACGCCGATCACGCCGGCATGCGCGAGCGCATTGCGATGATCCGCGAGGTGGAGCAGGACGTCGGCCGGCCGATCGGCATCCTGATCGATCTTCAGGGGCCCAAACTGCGCATCGGCGCGTTCGGCGCGGATTCGGTCGTGCTCGCCAGGGGCGCCGCCTTCGCGCTCGACGCGGACAAGACGCCGGGCGACGCCACGCGCGTGCATCTGCCGCATCCGGAAATCCTGCGCGCGCTGGAGCCCGGCCATACGGTGCTGATCGACGACGGCAAGGTGCGGCTGGAAATCGAGACGGCGACGGCCGAATGCGCGCGCGCGCGCGTGATCGTCGGCGGCCGGATCTCCAATCGCAAGGGCGTGAGCCTGCCCGATACGGAAATTCCCGTGGCCGCGATGACGGACAAGGACCGGTCCGATCTGGAGGCGGGCCTCAACGCCGGCGTCGACTGGGTGGCCGTGTCGTTCGTGCAGCGGCCGGACGACGTGGCGGAAGTGAAGAAGATCGCGCGCGGGCGCGCGCTCGTGCTCGCCAAGATCGAAAAGCCGCAGGCGATCACGCGGCTCGACGAGATCGTCGAAATGTCGGACGCGCTGATGGTGGCGCGCGGCGACCTCGGCGTGGAGATGCCGCTGGAGAAAGTGCCCGGCCTGCAGAAGCGCATCACGCGGCTCACCCGGCGGCTCGGCAAGCCCGTGGTGGTGGCGACCCAGATGCTGGAATCGATGATCCAGTCGCCGGTGCCCACGCGCGCGGAAGTCTCGGACGTGGCGACCGCCGTGTTCGAGGGCGCGGACGCGGTCATGCTGTCGGCGGAAAGCGCGGCCGGGCAATACCCGGTGGAGGCGGTCGCGACCATGAACCGGATCGCCGAGGAGGTGGAGACCGATTCCGTCTATCGCGACGTCATCGCCGGCCAGCGCTCCGCCATGCCGCAGCCAACCGGCGCGGACGCGATCGCGGTGGCCGCGCGCGACGTCGCCGAGACGCTCGATCTCAAGGCGATCTGCGCGTGGACCTCGTCCGGTTCGACGGCGTTCCGCATCGCGCGCGAGCGGCCCGAACCGCCGATCCTCGCCCTCACGCCCAACCGCGACACGGCGCGCCGGCTCGCGCTCGTGTGGGGCGTGCACGCCATCGTGACCAAAGACGCCAGCGACATCGACGACATGGCGCGCCGCGCCTGCAAGTTTTCCAATCGCGAGGGCTTCTCGAAAGAGGGCGACCGCATCGTCATCATCGCCGGCGTGCCGTTCGGCACGCCCGGCGCCACCAACATGATGCGCATCGCGTTCTCGAGCGCCGAGAATTGATCGTTCTCGACGCGCCGCCTCAGCGTTGCTGCGCGGCGGCCGGGCGCGCGTCGGTCCCGCGCGCCGCGCGGGCGCGATAGAGGCGCATGAGCGCGCGCCGCGCCGGCTCGTCGACCAGGCGGTGGACGGCGTAGGCGATCGCGAAAATCGCCGCGGCCGCGGCTGCGACGAAAACGAGCGGCAAGGCGCCTTCGCTGTCGGGGAAACGCGCCCGCACAATCGCGATCAGCGGCCAGTGGACGAGATAGACGCCATAAGAAGCCGCGCCCAGCGCGCGCGATGTTTTCGCCAGCGGTCCGGGCGGCTCGGCGCAGACCGCGAAGGCGGCGATGGCGGGCGCGAGCACGAGAATGGAAAACACTTCCCATGGCAGCGCGAGCGCGCCGGACGGGTGCGCATAGAGCAGGAACAGCGTGGCGAGCGCGCACAGCACGGCGTTGCTCCTGAGGCGCAACCGGCCCGCGCGGCGCAGGCGCCAGATGAGCACGCCCATGGGAAAACCATAGAGAATGCGCGCGACGCCGCCGGGCAGGTTGCGCCACGCCCAGCCCAGATCGGTATGGCCGGTGGCGAACGCCGCGCCGATCAGCAGCAGCGCGCCGAGCGCGCACATGAGCGCGATGTTGCGCAGCGTCCACTGGCGCCATGTGAGCGCGTAGACCGCGTTGGCGGCCAGTTCGAGAAACAGCGACCAGGCGACCGCGAGATAGGGAAAGAGCTGCGCGCCACGCCCGAACGCCGGCATGGGCGCAAGCACGAGCGCGAGCGCCAGCGCGCCGGTCTGCAGCGACATCTCGCCGAGCCCCAAGGCCACCAGCGCGCCGAACAGCGTCGCCAGAAGATAATACGGATAGAGCCGGATGAGCCGCAGCGCCATGAAGCCGCGCGCGCTCAACCCCGCACGCAGCTTGTCCTCGTAGGAATGGGCGATGACGAACCCGCTCATCACGAAGAACAGATCGACGGCGATGAAGCCCTGCGCCGGCTTCGCCCAGCCCGCGAGATCGCCCATGTGCCACGCTACGACCCCGAGCGCGGCGAGACCGCGCAACGCGTCGAGGGTGAGAAATTTGTGCGCGGGCGCCATCGTCTTGCGTCCCACGCGGGGCGGTCCGACGCAAAGTCATCCTTAACGTAACCTTAACGCGGCGCGTAAACTTCGCGCTGGCGCGGCGTTCACCACGCCAGCGCCCGGCGCGCGGCGAGCGCGCCGGCGGCGGCGGCCAGCGCGCCGGCGAGCACATACCACAGCAGGACGAACAACGCGCTGTCGTCCGTGCAATGCAGCGCGTAGATGCTGGCGGCCAGGCCGGTCGCCGCCAGTCCCGCGAGCGCGCCTGCGCCGACCGGCTGGTCGGGCGCGCCTTTGGATTGCGCCCAGAGGAGCGCCGCCAGCAACGGCGCCGCCATCAGCACGATGGAGAGCGTGCAGCGCCACGAGAACTCGCCCATCATCCGCGCGCGCCAGTCGACCATGCCGAAAGCCGCGGTTTCGCGCGCGACCATGTAAGCGAGCACGGCGAGGGGAAGAACGAGCGCGGCGAATGCGCGCCCGTCGACGCCCTGGGGGCGGGCGGCGCGCAGGGCGAAGAAACCGGCGACGAGCGCCAGCGATCCGGTGAAGGCCAGTTTGCGGGCGACGATGGCGAGCGTGTCCGGCGTCGCGATTCCCGCGCGCACGCCTTCCAGACCGAGGAACCACAGGGCCGAAAACGCGGCGGCGAGCGGCGCCGCGAGCAGCAGCGCGCGCGCGACCGCGTGACGTTCGATGGTGCGGTCGGCCGCCAGCGCCTTGATGAAATCGTCCGTTCTCATGTCTTGGTCTCGGTCCGGTAGAGCCGCGCCAGTTCCTTCAGCGCGCGGTGGAGCGCAATGCGCACCGCGCCGTCCGTCATATCGAGTTCGATCGCCACATCCTTCGTCGCGCGTCCCTCGATGGAGACGGCGTGCACGATCCGGCGCGCGCGTTCGCCGAGCCGCGCCATCAGCCGCGCCACGTCGCCGCGCGTTTCGTCCGCGCTTTCGGGGGCGGGCAGTGTCTCGATCAGATCGTCTATCGGCGCATGTATCCTCTCGCGCCGCAACGCGTCGATCATCTTGTGGCGGGCGATGGCTTTGGCCCAGGGGGCGAATGGCTGGCCCGCGTCCCACATGTGGCGCTTGAGATGCACGGCCAGCAGCGTTTCCTGCACGATGTCTTCCACGTCGCGGTCGCCGCGTCCGCCGCGCGACAGCGCCGCGCGCACGATGGCGCGCACGGCGGCGGCGAGTTCGCCGAGAAGCGTGCGATAGGCGGTTTCGTCGCCGGTGAGCGCAGCGCGCATCAGCCCGTCCCAATGTGCAAGGTTTCGCAAAGGCGTAGCGCCCGGTACGGGGGCCTTCTGCATATTCGGTCCTCGCGCGGCGTTTGTTACACGACCGACGGACGGAAAGCGGGGCGGGCGATTTTTTGCACGGCCCGCGTAACGCGGGGCCGCGCCCATGCGTAAGCGGGGACGGGCCGGTTCGCAAGGCCCTTGCAATTTCGGGAGATGTTCCATGGATCGTCGTACATTGTCGCTCGCGCTCGGCGCGGCTCTCGCAACGCTCGCCGTCGCGCCGTCCGTTCAGGCGGCCGACGAAGCCGGCAAGGAAAAATGCTTCGGGGTGGCGATGAAGGGCCAGAACGATTGCGCCGCCGGGCCCGGCACCACCTGCGCGGGAACGTCGAAAATCGACTTCCAGGGCAACGCCTGGAAACTCGTGCCCAAGGGCAGCTGCGAGAAGATGGCGTCCAGGACCTCGACGACCGGCTTCGGCCAGTTGAAGGCGTTCTCCGAAAAGAAATCCTGAGTTTTCCCGCGCCTTCGCGCGCACGCGACACGGGAGGCCCCGGAATGAGCCAGGCGAAAGCGCATGCCGCCGCGCAGGGCGTCGTGGCCTTCCCTTTCTTTCAGGCCCTGCCGCCGCGGGCGGGCGTGGGGCTGAAAGCGCAACATGCGCGGGCGCTGATCGAACAGCGCCCGAACATCGGCTTTCTCGAAATCCATGCCGAAAACTACATGGGCGACGGCGGGCCGCCGCATGCGCAGCTCGCCGCGCTGCGCGCGCTCTATCCGCTGTCGGTGCACGGCGTGGGCCTGTCGATCGGCGGCGAGGGGCCGCTCGACGAAGACCATCTCGACCGGCTCGCGCGCGTGATCGCGCGCTACCAGCCGCAGAGTTTCTCCGAACATCTCGCATGGTCGACGCACGAGGATCGCTATCTGAACGACCTGCTGCCGATCGTCTACGACCGCACGACGCTCACGCGCGTGTGCGACCATGTGGACCGGGCGCAGGAACGCCTGGGGTTGCGGATGCTGATCGAAAATCCGTCGACCTATGTGGCGTTCTCCGCCTCCAGTTTCAGCGAGGAGGAATTCATCGGCGAGCTCGTCGCGCGCACGGGCTGCGGGCTCTTGCTGGACGTATCGAATGTTGTCGTCTCCTGCGCCAATCACGGGCGCGATCCGTTCGCCTATCTGGCCGGACTACCGCTGTCGCAGGTGGGCGAGATGCATCTGGGCGGTTATGCGCGCGAAACGGATTCGCTCGGCGCGCCGCTCCTGATCGACAACCATGGCGGGCCGATCGAACAGTCCGTCTGGCCGCTCTACATCGAAGCCGTGCGGCGCTGCGGGCCGCAGCCGACGCTGATCGAATGGGACAACGACGTTCCGGAACTCGGGCGGCTGCTGCAGGAAGCCGCGAAAGCGGACGCGGCCGCGCGCGCGGCGCTGCGCGGGGGCAGGGCGGCATGAGCGCGCAGGCGACCCAGGCGGACCAGGCGGACTTCGCGCGCGCGTTGCTGGCGGCCCATGCGACGCCGGCGCGCCTTTCGACATGGAACGGATCGGATGTCGCGCAGCGTTTCTCGGTCTATCGCAACAACGTGATCGTGTCGCTCGTCGATGCGCTGGCGACCGCCTTCCCGGTCGTGGCCGAACTCGTGGGCGAGGACTTTTTTCGCGCGATGGCGCGGACGTTCGTGCGGGCGCATCCGCCGCGCAATCCGCTGCTTGCGACCTATGGCGGGGACTTTCCGGACTTCATCGCGCAATTCGCGCCGGCGCGCGGCGTTTCGTATCTCGCAGACGTCGCGCGTCTCGAAACCGCCTGCCTGCAATCCTTTCACGCCGCCGACGCCGTCCCCCTTGCCGCCGACGATTTCGCCGCGTGGACGCCGGACGCGCTGCTCGCCGCGCGCGCGCGGCTGCATCCTGGCGTGCGCCTGCTTGCGTCGCGGGCCGCCATCGTTTCGATCCGCGCGGCGCACACGGGCGCGGGCGATCTCGCCGCCGTCGATCCGTCGCAACCCGAGCACGCGCTGGTCGTGCGGCCGCGTTTCGATGTGCGCGTCCTGCGCATCGAGCCGGCCATGTTCGCCTTTCTGCAATCGCTCGAACGGGGATGGTCCATCGAGACCGCGTTGCGTGCGGCGATGGCGCTGGAGGCCGCATTCCGGCCGCAGGCGGCGCTGGCGCTGGCTGCGAGCGAAGGCGTCTTCGTCGCGCTCGAACCCGGAGAACCGTCATGACGCTTTCGCTTGCGACATCCGCGGGGGCGCTCGTGCGCGTGTATGCGCACATTCCCGACGGCTTCATCGCGTTCATCGCACGCTTCGCCATCGCGGCGACGTTCTGGAAGTCGGGCCAGACGAAAATCACGGGCCTTGCGATCGACATCGTCGATGGAAGGTTCGAATTCGGCTGGCCGCGGTTGGCCGATGCGACGATCGATCTGTTCCGCGACGAATATCGCCTGCCCTTCCTCGCGCCCGAACTTGCCGCCATCATGGCCAGCGTCGCCGAACATGTGTTTCCCGCGCTGCTGCTCGTCGGTCTCGCCACACGGCTTTCGGCGACGGCGCTGTTGATCATGACGCTGACAATCCAGATTTTCGTCTATCCCTCGGCCTACGCCGTGCACGGGGTCTGGGCGGTCGCGTTGCTGTTTCTGATGGCGAAAGGCGCGGGACCGCTGTCGCTCGACCGGCTCCTGGGACGCGAGCGGCTCGCTCTCGCGTCCGGCGAGATCAGACGCGGAAGCGAAGCTCTTTGACATGGCGCGCTTTCCGCGCGCGGATCCGGTTCGCTCGAAAACGCCTTCATCCGGGCCTGCGCCCTTCGGCGAACCACGTCGCCATGAGAAACGCGAGCAACAGGGCGAGCGCGGCGAGGCCGAGCGCGAGCGGCGCGACGCCGATGGCGCGCACGACATGCGCGTTCGTGCGCCGCACACCGATCCAGTCGCTTCCGCCATAGAGCGAACCCTCGCGCACGGAGGCCACGCGCGGCAACGCGACGCCCTCGCCGGATTCGATGCGGCGGATTGTCCCGCCGCTTGCGGCGACGACCGGACGCAAGCGCTCCATCGTCGACACCACATCCTGAAACTCGCGCGGATTCTCCACGCCTACATTGACCAGCGTTGTCAGATCGCCCGATTGCAGGCGATGCAGGCCAAGTTCGCTCGCCTCGAACACGCCGCGCGCCAGGCCGGGGCTCGCGGGGGCGAGCGTTATTTCGCCGGTCGCGCCGCCGGGCGCGGTCACGCGGACGGGATCGCTGGCTTCCTTCAGCGTCTGGCGCTCGATGCGAATCTGGCGCCCGTGCGCCCGCGCGCGCAGCGCCTCCTCCTCCAGGTCCGGCTCCTTCATCAGCCAGTGCGCCAGTCGGCGCATGAGATCGACATGCGGGCCGCCGCCCTGATAGCCGCGCGCCCACAGCCACATCTGGTCCGACAGAAGTTCGGCGACGCGGCCCTTGCCTTCGCGCGAGAGGATGAGAAGCGGCTTGTCGTTGGCGCCCTGCAGCACGCTTACGCCGCGCGTGACGCGCGCATTCACCTGCCGGAACCATTCGCTCCATTGCGGCGGCTCGCTCCCGCCGCCGGGCAGATCGCGCGTGACGGGATGTTTGAGGCCGTCGGCCGAAATCCTCGGGCGGAACGGACGTTCGATGCGCCCGCCTTCCGGCTCGCCGGGCGCGATGCGGCCGAGCGGCGAATAGAAAATGCCGGACGGGCTTGCAAAGTCCGGTCCTGCGGCGATCAGCAGCGCGCCGCCCTCGTTCACGAACCGGACGATGTTCTCGAGATAGGTCTGCGACAGGACGGTCTGGTTGGAATAGCGGTCGAAGATGATGAGATCGAATTCCTTGATCTTGCGGCCGAACAGATCGGCCGTCGGGAACGCGATCAACGCCAGCTCGTGGATGGGCGTGCCGTCCTGCTTTTCCGGCGGGCGCAGGATGGTGAAATGCACGAGTTCGACATTGGCGTCCGAGCGCAGAAGATTGCGCCATGCGCGTTCGCCGGCGTGCGGCTCGCCGGACACGAGCAGCACCTTCAGCTTGTCGCGCACGCCGTCGACGGTGGCGACGGCCTTGTTGTTGAGCGCGGTCAGTTCGTCCGCGGCGGTCGCGATCTCGAACTCGAAGACGTTCGGCCCGCCGTGCTCCACGCGCACCGGAATGGACACGGTCGCGCCGGGCGTGGCGTTCATGCGCGCGAGATCCGCGCCGTCGCGGCGCACGGTCAGCGCGACCGGCGCGCGGTCGCCGGCCGAATCGACAACGCGCGCCTCGAACACGACATCCTTGCCGACCAGGCCGAAGCGCGGCGCCTCGACGAGTTCGATGCGCCGGTCGCGCTCGCGCGCGCGGCCCGTCACCAGCGCGTGCAACGGCGCCTTCAGGCCCAGGCGGTCGAACGCTTCGGGAATATCGTGAACCTGCCCGTCGGTGATCATGACGACGGCGCCCAGCCGCTCTGGCGGAATGTCGGCGAGCGCCGACGACAGCCGCGCGAACAGGCGCGTGCCTTCGGGGTCGGCGCGTTCGCTCTCGCTCAGACGCAGTTCGACGTTGTCGAGACCGGCGAGCCGCCTTTCGAGTTCTGTGCGGGCGGCGTCCGTCTGGCGCGCGCGATCGGCCAGCGTCTGGCTCGCGCTGCGGTCGACGACCACCGCCACGATGTCCTTCAAAGGCTCGCGGTCCTCGCTGACGAGCGCGGGATCGGCGAGCGCGAACAGCGCCAGCGCGAGCGCAAGGCCGCGCAACAGCGCGCCGGGCCTGCGCGCCGCCAGCGCCAGTCCCACGCCCACGAAGCCGAGCGCGCCGAGCGCGAGCAAGGCCGGCCAGGGCAACAGCGGCGCAAAGGACAGGCTGAAGGCGTTCATCGCGACCTCAATGTCCCAGACGATTGAGCAGGTCGCGCACGTGCACCTGGTCGGCCTTGTAGTTGCCGGTCAGCGTGTACATCACGAGATTGACGCCGCCGCGCAACGCGAGTTCGCGCTGGCGCGGGCCGCCGGGCGTGAGCGGATAAAGCGTCGCGCCCGAACGGTCGGCCGCCCAGGCGGCTGCCAGATCGTTCGACACGACGATCAGCGGCGAGACGCTGTCGCCCGAACGCGCGGGGCGGCTCTCGCCGGCCGGCTCCGGCGGCAGCGCCTCGATCCACGTCTGCCCATTGGCCGTGCGGCCGACGAACCCGTCGATGATGTAGAACGTCTTCGTCACCACATGGTCGCGCGGCACGGGTTCGAGCGCCGGCACGTCGACGCCGGCGAGCAGTTCGCGCAACCACTGCGCCTCCGGCGAGGGCGGGCCGCCGGCGCGCGCTGTCAGGGCGTCGCGCGTGTCGAACACCACGAAGCCGCCCTGTTTCATGAACGCGGCGATCTTCTGCACGGCGAGCGGCGGCGGCTGCGGGCGCGTGGCGACGATCGGCCAGTAGAGAAACGGATAGAACACCAGTTCGTCGCGCGCGGGATCGACGCCGACGGGTTCGGCCGGCGCAAGGGAGGTGCGTTCGGCGAGCGTGCGCGACAGTTCCTGCAGGCCCAGCCGGCTCGCCTCGTCGGCGCGCGCGTCGCCGGTGACGACATAGGCGAGGCGCGTGGCAAGCGCGGCGGATATGTCGCGCTGCGTCGCCTGCGGTTGCGGGGGCGGCGTCTGCGCCCGCGCCGCGCGTGGCGGGGCGGCCAGCGCGAGCGACGCCGCGAGCGCGACGACGGCGGCCGCGCCGCGCCGTCGGCCATTCGCCCGGCGCCACGTCAGGCCGCCGGCGTACCAGAGCGCGGCGAAACCGTCGATCACGAACATCGCGAGCATAAGGCCGAGCGCGAGCGGGCGAAGATCGACGGGTTGCGGCGCTTCGAGCGCGACGGCGCGATGGGCGAGGCCGGAAAAGTCGGCCGGTTTCGGGCGCTCTTCCGGCGCCAGCGCGTTGACGGCCGATAGCGCGTGCGCGCCCGCGCCGTAGAAGCCCGGCGGATGGTCGGCGCCCGCGCGCGCCGTTTCGCCGGCGGGAATGGGACGGGCGGAGGCCGGCGGCGCGCCCAGAACGCCAAATCCGTCGAGCGTGCGCTGGGGCGCGAGCGCCTCGGGCCGCGTCTGGCGCGCGAGCGGGCCGTCCTCGGCGGGGGCCGGCGCCTGCTCCATCTCCGCCGACAGCGCGACGATCCTGCGCAGCATTTCGGGAAAGAGCCCCGACAGCGGCAGGTTCGACCATGTGGTGTCGGCCGTGACGTGAAACAGCACGACAAGTCCGCGCCCGCGCCGTTCGGCGGTGACCACGGGCGTGCCGTCGGCCAGTTGCGCCCATGTGCGTTCGGACAGCCCCGGCTCGGGTTCGGCCAGCACCTGTCTGGAGACCGACACGTCGTCGCCGGTCTTCAATCCGAAGAATGGACTCTCGCGATCGAACGGCCTCAATTTCTTCGGCGTCTCCCACGATAGCGCCCCGCCGAGCGTGCGCCCGCCGCGCCGCAGCGTGGCCGGCGTCAGATCGTCGCCGGAGGCTGCGAGCCGCGAGCCGGCGAAGCGCACGATCACGCCGCCGTCCTCCAGATATTTGTCGAGCCGCGCGCGCATCGCGCCCGGCGCCACCGCAATGTCGGAAAGGACGAGCACGGACGCCCCGTCGTCGATCAGCGCGCCCACGGGGTCGGGCGCGTTGGCGCGCGCCTCGCGCACGTCCGCGTAAGGGCCGAGCGCCTTGGTCAGGTAATAATCGGGCGCGAGCAGCGGCTGTGCGACATCGGCGCTCGCGCCGCTCGCAAGTCCGACCTTGCGGCGGCGCTGGCGCTCGTCGATCAGCGCGACGGCGCCGGCCGAATGCTCGCCGTCGATGTCGAGCCAGGCGATGGCGTTGCGCAACTCGACCGGAAGCTCGATCTTCGCGCGCGTTTCGGTCGCGCTCGCCAGATCGAACGGCGCTTCGCCGAGCGGCGCGCCTTTCAGGTCGAACGCGCGCACCCGGCCCGTCGCCGCGCCCGCCGCGCCCGCGCGCAGCACGGCGACGGACAGCGCGCCGGTTTCGTTGCGCGCGTCTGTCAGGGCGCGCTGGCGCGAGGGCTCGCTCACGATGTCGATCGGCGTCGATGCGAGGCTCGCCAGCTTTTCGGCGAAGGCGCGCGCGCCGCCCGTCTCCAGCCCGTCGGCGAGCCAGACGAGGCGCGCGGATGTGTCGGCGCCCAGAAACTTCTCGATCGCGCCGAGCGCGGCGGCGCGGTCAGGCGCCCAGGGCTTCGGCTTCAACGCGCGCAGCCGTTCGAGCGCGCGCGCGGGTTCGACGGCGGCGAGGTCGCGCGGTTCGGACATCGCCACGAGCGCGACCGGCGCGCCGCGCCGCCCGGCGGCTTCGATCTCCGCGCTCGCATAGGCGATGCGCCTGGCCCATGTGGGCGCCGCGGGCCAGCCGTCGTCGACGATCAGCGCCAGCGTTTGCGCGCCCGGCGCCTGCGCCGCATTGGGGTTCCAAACCGGTCCCGCGAAGGCGAGGACGGCGAGCGCGGCGATGGCCAGGCGCAGCAGCAGCAGCGGCCACGGCGTGCGCGCGGGCGTCTCGTCCTTGCGTTGCAGATCGAGAATGAGCTTGAGCGGCGGGAACGGCAGGCGTCGCGGGCGCGGCGGCGTCACGCGCAGAATGAGCCACACGATCGGCAGCGCGGCGAGGCCGACGAGCGCCAGCGGCGCGGTGAAGGCGAGCGGGATCATGCCGTCGCTCCCGCTTCGAACCGGCCGCGCAGCGCGATCAGAACCTCGGAGGCCGGGCGGTCGGTGCGATGCACGAGGAAGCCGAACCCGTGCGCGCGGCACGTGTCGGCGAGCGCGGCGCGATGGGACCGCAATCGCGCGATGTAATCCGCGCGCCAGGACTGCGCGGCGCCGGCGCGCAGCACGGCCGGCGAGTCCACGTCGCGCAGTTCCACATGGCCCGAAAACGGAAACGTCTCCTCCACGGGATCGGCGACGGCCACGACATGGCCGCTGGCGCCGCGCGAGGCGAGCGTCGACAGTCGCGCGGCGAAGGCGGCGGGGTCGACGAGGCAATCGCTGAGAATGAGCGCGCGTGCGCGCGGCGCCAGCGCAAGCGCCGGCGGCAGTTCTGGCGGCGCGTGGTCCGCCCGCTCTTCCATCAGCAAGGATTCCGCAAACCGCTCGATCACGTCGCGGCTCGAGAGCGCACGCGTCAGTCCCATCAGCCCCACGCGCTCGCCCGCCCGCACCATCATTTCGGCGAAGGCCAGGCCCGTCAGCAGCGCGCGGTCGAGTTTCGACTGCATGGCGAGATCGGAGACGAACGCCATCGAGGCGGACGTGTCGATCCACAGCCAGATAGTGTGCGCGGCCTCCCACTCGCGCTCGCGCACATAAAGGCGGTCGTCGCGCGCCGAGCGGCGCCAGTCGATGCGCGCGGCCGATTCGCCGGCGGCATACTGGCGAAACTGCCAGAAGGCGTCGCCCACGCCCGCGCGCCGGCGCCCGTGCGCGCCGTGCAGGATGGAGGCGGCGATGTCGCGCGCGGCGATGACCGCGCGCGGCAGGCGCCGTGCGAGCGCGTGCGCCTCCTCCCGCGCGCCAAAGGCCGCGCGCCGTTCGCCGGGCGTGAGGAGCCGCGCCGCGTTCATCCCTGCGCGACGTTCTTTTCGGCGAGCCGCGCGATCAGCGCGGGCAGCGTCTCGCCGTCGGCGCGCGCGGCGAAGGTGAGCGCCATGCGGTGTTTGAGAACGGGCTCGGCGAGCGCGGCGACGTCCGCGCGCGCGGGCGACAGCCGGCCTTCCAGCAGCGCGCGCGCGCGCGCCGCCAGCATGAGAGCCTGGGCCGCGCGCGGGCCGGGGCCCCACGCGACATGTTTGACGATCTCCGGATCGCCCTCGCCGGGACGGGCGGCGCGCACGAGATCGAGAATGCATTCCACGATGCTCTCGCCGACCGGCATGCGGCGCACGAGGCGCTGGATCTGGCGCAGCTCCTCGCTGGTGAGAACCTGCGCGGGGCGCGCGTCGCTCGCGCCCGTCGTCTCGATGAGAATGCGCCGCTCGGCCGCGCGGTCGGGGTAGTCGACGTCGACCTGCATGAGAAACCGGTCGAGCTGGGCCTCCGGCAGCGGATAGGTGCCTTCCTGCTCCAGCGGGTTCTGCGTCGCCAGCACGTGGAAAGGGCGCGGCAGATCGTGGCGCTGGCCTGCGACCGTCACGTGATATTCCTGCATCGCCTGCAGCAGCGCCGATTGCGTGCGCGGGCTCGCGCGGTTGATCTCGTCGGCCATCAGCAGTTCGGCGAAGATCGGGCCGCGCAGAAAGCGGAAGGCGCGTTTGTGGTCGGCCGACTCTTCCAGAATTTCCGAGCCCAGAATGTCGGAGGGCATGAGGTCGGGCGTGAACTGCACCCGCTGGCTCGACAGGCCGAGCGTGACGCCCAGCGTCTCCACCAGCCGGGTCTTCGCCAGGCCCGGCACGCCGACCAGCAGACCGTGGCCGCCGGCGAGCAGAGTTGCCAGCGCCTGCTCGACCACGTCGCCCTGGCCGAACACCACATTCTCAACCCCGGCGCGCACGGCCGCCAGCCGCGCCACCGCCTGTTCGGCCGCCTCGGCCACCGAAGCTTCGAGATCGACGGCGTTCTGAAGGGCGTTTTCGGACATCGAGGACCTCGAATCGGCGGCGCAGGTTTCATCCCGGCCTTCCCACGACTAGATTAGGCGCAATCGGCCGCAAGCGAAACGAACGGTCGACCCTGTGGGCAAATGGGCGCGAGATTATGGCGGAGGAAGGTTTGAAGGACGGGACGGGCGGGGGGCTGGAAGGGCTGACGCGCGCGGCCCGGGCGGCCGGCGGCGCGCCGCGCAATCTGCCACCCGTCCATCTCTGGAACCCGGACTATTGCGGCGAGATCGACATGCGGATCGCGCGCGACGGCACGTGGTTCTACAACGGCTCGCCCATCGGCCGGCCGGCGCTGGTGCAATTGTTCTCCACCATCCTGCGCAAGGACCCCGAACGCTATGTGCTCGTCACGCCGGTCGAGCGCGTGGGCATCCAGGTGGACGACGCGCCGTTCCTCGGCGTGGAGTTGCAGCGCGGGGAAGGCCCGCGCGGGCAGGCGCTGCGGCTGCGCACGAATGTCGAGGACTGGGTTGAGATCGACGCGGAGCATCCGCTGCGGTTCGAGCGCGGCGAGTCGGACGGTCTGAAACCCTATGTCCGCGTGCGGGCGGATTTGTGGGCGCTGGTGAAACGCGCGCTGTTCTACGATCTCGTCGCGTGGGGCGAGACGCGCGAGATCGACGGCGTCGCCATGTTCGGCGTCGCCTCCAACGGCGCGTTCTTTCCGATGGCGGCGGCGGCGGAGATCGAAGCGTGGACGTGAAGGAGCTTTCGTTCGACCCGATCGCGCGCGCCCGCGCGTTGCTGACGCTCGAGCCGGGCGCCGGCGGGCTGGGGCGCGGGCCGGCCGGCGACCATGCGCTCAATCCGGGACAGATCGAGGTGGAGACGGCGCTCGCGGTCGCCAAACCGGCGGCGGTGCTGATCGGACTGATCGCGCGGCCGGACGGGGCGACGGTGCTGCTGACCGAGCGGGCGACGCATCTGCGTTCGCATTCCGGGCAGGTGGCGTTTCCCGGCGGCAAGATCGACCCGCAGGACGCGGGGCCCATCGCCGCCGCGCTGCGCGAGGCGCAGGAAGAAATCGGGCTCGACCCGCGCCATGTGGAGCCGTTCGGCCTGCTCGAACCCTATCTGTCGGGATCGGGCTATCGCATCACGCCGGTGGTCGCCGAAATCCACGCGCCGTTCGATCTCGCGATCAATCATCACGAGGTGGCGGACGTGTTCGAGACGCCGCTCGAGTTTCTGCTCGAACCCGGCAACCACAAGCGCCAGTCGCGCGAATGGCAGGGCGTGATGCGCCACTATTACGAAATGCCGTGGAAGAATCGCTACATCTGGGGCGTGACGGCCGGCATCCTGCGGCATTTCTACGAGAGGCTCATTCCCTGATGGCGCGCGCCTGGATCGAACCGGTCCTGCTGTTTCTCACCCCGTTCGCGCTCTATGCGCTCTATCTTGTCGCGCGCCGGCGCATGCCGCACAGCACGCATCACTGGTCGCCGGCCGCGGTCGCGGCGCTGACGGTCGCGGGGTTGTGCCTGGCCATCGGCGGCCTGGTGCTGATCGGCGCGAAACAGCCGCGCGAACAGGGCGCCTACCGGCCGGCGCATATCGAGAACGGCAGGCTGGTGCCGGGGCGGTTCGAATGACCGGGCTGGCGGGGCTGCTGGCCGAACCGCGCCTGCAACGACTGCTCGCCGTTCTCGACGGCGACGGCGAGGAGACGCGCGTCGTCGGCGGGGCGGTGCGCAACGCGCTCATCGACGCGCCGGTGGAGGACGTCGATCTGGCGACCACCGCCCATCCCGACGAGGTCACGCGGCGGGCGAAGGCGGCCGGGTTCCGGCCTGCGCCGACCGGCTACGATCATGGCACGATCACGGTCGTGGTCGAGCGCAAACCGTTCGAGGTGACGACGCTGCGCGCCGATGTCGAGACCTTCGGGCGCCATGCGAAGGTCGAGTACGGACGCGATTTTTCCGCCGACGCGCGCCGGCGCGACTTCACCATCAATTCCATGTCGCTGTCGCGCGACGGGCGCGTGCACGACCCGCTCGGCGGGCAGGCGGACCTGGCGGCGCGGCGCGTGCGCTTCATCGGCGACGCGCGCGCGCGCATCGAGGAGGATTATCTGCGCATCCTGCGCTTCTTCCGGTTTCACGCCGCCTATGGCGAGGGGCCGCTCGACGCGGAGGGCCTTTCGGCCGTCATCGCGGAGCGCGCGGGATTGCGGCGGCTGTCGGCCGAACGCGTGCGCGCGGAAATGCTCAAGCTGCTCGGCGCGCGACGCGCGGGCGACGTCGTGCGCGAGGCGGCGGAGACCGGCGTGCTCGAAATATTGCTGGGCGCCGTCGCCCGTCCCCTCCGCCTCGAACGGCTCATCGCGCAGGACGGCGCGCCCGACGCCGTTCTGCGGCTCGGCGCGCTCTGCGTCTGCGTGCGCGAGGACGCCGACCGGCTGCGCGAACGATTGCGTCTGTCCAATCTCGAACATCGCCGGCTGCGGGCGGCGATCGAGATCGTCGAAGCCATGCGCAGCGAGCGACAGCCGCCGCAGGGCGCGCGGCTCGGCGCGCTCGTGCTGGCCCACGGCGCCGGCGCGGTCGCGGACGCGCTGCGGCTGGGGATGGCCGAAAACCGTCCGGAACAGGCACCAGCCTGGCGCGCCGCGCTCGCCGCGCTCGATCACTACGCCGGCCTGAAGCTGCCGGTGTCGGGCGAGGACTTCAAGAAACGTGGCCTGACGGAGGGGCGCGCAATCGGCGCGGCGCTCAAATATCTGCAGGCGCAATGGATACGCGCGGGCTTCCCGCGCGAGCCGGGCGAAATCGCGCGGCTGATCGATGAGGCGGCGCGGCAGGCCGCGCGTTCCGCGAACGGGGAGGATGAGACATGAGCGCGAGGTTTTTCGCTTCCGTCGCACTGGCCGCCTCGATGTCGGCGCCGTTGGCGGCGCAGGCGCAGACGGCGCCCTCGCAGGCGGAACTGGCCGCCTATGCCGGATTGCACGCGGCCGCCGCCAGGGACGACGCGACGGAGATCGCGCGGCTCGCCCGCTCGGGCGCGACGCTCGATGCGACCGACGCGCGAGGGCGCACGCCGTTCCACGTGGCGGCGCATTTCGGCCGGCGCGCGGCGATGCGGGCGCTGGCCAAGGCGGGCGCCAACGTGCGCGCGCTCGATGGCGACCGATACGACGCCATCACCATCGCGGCGGTGCGCGACGACGAGCAGACGATGCGGCTGGCGCTCGACCTCGGCGGCGATCCGCGCGCCGTCACCTCGCCCTATGACGGCACGGCGCTGATCGCGGCCGCCCATCTCGGTCACGACGGCGTGGTGCGCGCGCTGATCGCGGCCGGCGGGCCGCTCGACCATGTCAACAATCTCGGCTGGACGGCGCTGATCGAGGCGGTGATTCTGGGGCAGGGCGGGCCCCGCCATGTGGCGACGGTGAAGGCGCTGGTGGAAGCCGGCGCGAACGCGCGGCTGGCCGACCGCTCCGGCGCGACGCCGTTGCAGCTCGCCGAGTCGCGCGGCTATCGCGCGATGGTGGAGCTTCTGCGCATGGCGCGCTAGAATGTTTCATCGCGTCGCGTCGAGAGCAGTATGAGTATCGAGCGCAAGGGTCCGGCCGAACTCGCCCGCAGGCTGAGCGCACGCGCCCGTGCGCAGGGCGCGGCGAAAGCGTGGCGGCGCGAAACCTATCTGCTGCCGCGCGATGCCGCGCGCGCCAAGGCGCGCGAATGGTTCGACCGTTTTCCCAAAGCCGCCTACATGACCGAGATCGAGTTCTGGCGCGAGACGGACGACGGCGAGATCGAATTCACCATCCGGCGTCTGCCGAGCGCGGACTGACTCAGGCCAGATGCTGCCCGCCGTCGACCGCGATCATCTGGCCGGTGACGCTGCGCGCGCGCATGAGCCATGCGACGGCGTCGGCGATCTCGCGCGCATCCGGCGCTCGGGCGAGCGGCAGGCCCGCCACTTCGGCCGCGAATCCCGCCTCGCCCTCGTGCGCGTTCGGCAGGACCGGGCCGGGGCCGACGGCGTTCACGCGCACGCGCGGCGCGAAGGCTTGCGCGAGCGTGCGGGTCGCCGACCACAGGGCGGATTTCGAAATGGCGTAGGTGAAATAATCGGGGCCCGGGCGCAGCACGCGCTGGTCGAGGATGTTGACGACGCCGGCGCCCGGCGGCGCCTGCGCCGCGAAATGCTGCGCCAGCAGCAAAGGCGCGCGCAGATTGACCGCGATATGCCGGTCGAACCCCAGGGCCTCGAAACTGGCCGGCTCGTCCGGCTCGAACACCGATGCGTTGTTGACGAGGCAGGCGAGCGGACCGAACGTCGCGCTTGCCTTCTCGATCAGGGCGCCCGCGGCGCCGGCCTCGGCGAGATCGGCGACGACGACGGCGGCCCTCAGACCGCGCGCCACCAGCGCGTCCGCAAGGCCTTGCGCCTCCGCCGCCGACCGCGCGCTCGTGTGGACGACCGTCGGCCACCCGTCGGCCGCAAGGCGTTCGACGATCGCCCGGCCGATCCGGCGCGCCGCGCCGGTCACCAGCGCCGCGCCCGCGGGACCGTCGGCCATCTTCCCCTCCCATGCCTTCGCGCGTCAAAATAGACCGGGCGCGGCGGCTCGCCAAACGTCCGCGCGCGCGCTTTAACAATTTATTATCCAAGCTATTTCGCCGTCTGTGCGGGTGTTGTTTGGCCCATAGCCCGCCTTTTCATGTCAAAATCCAATCTCATCCAAACGATGAACGATATTATTCGAATTGATCGCATTCTTAAATTTTCTGCCATCTTCCGCCTTATTTTGCCAAGCTATGGCGGGGCGGGAAAGTAAGCAAATCGTAACCTGAATAATTATACTTGCGTTCAACAAGACGGCCACGGCCGCTTGCCGCAAGGAGAACGGTTATGAAGGCAAGATTTCTGGCGAGCGTCGCGCTGATCGCGCTGGCGACCACGGGCGCGGTGAACATTGCGGGGGCGGCCGACCTGCCGAGCCGCGGCGCGCCGCGCGGCGATTATCTGGCGCCGCCGCCGGTCTTCTCCTGGACCGGCTTCTATCTCGGCCTCAACGCCGGCTACGGCTGGGGTTCGTTCACGCAGGGCGGCGGGCAGTTGTTCGGCAAGCCCAGCGGCTTCCAGGGCGGCGTCACCGGCGGCTTCAACTATCAGATCGGGCAGAATTTCGTGCTGGGCCTGGAGGGCGACTGGGATCTGACGGCGATCAACGCCAAGCAGGATCTCCCCTTCTTCGGTTTCAACGGCAAGGGCCAGCTCAACAGCCTGGCGACGGTGCGCGCGCGCGCCGGTTTCGCCGCCGACCGCGCGCTCATCTTCCTGACGGGCGGTCTGGCGATGGGGTCGGTCACCGCCAACGTCAACGACTGGCGCGCCGTGCCGTTCTTCGGCTCGCAATCGACCTTCAACGCCGGCTGGGCGCTGGGCGCGGGTCTGGAATACGCCTTCACGAACAAGATTTCGGCCAAGGCCGAATATCTGTTCACCTCGCTCAGCTCGAAGGACTATTTCCATTTCTCGCCCGACTGGTCGACGACCGGTCTCAACGTGTCCAACGTGCGGTTCGGCGTGAATTATCACTTCTAGTTCCGCGGGAAGGCTCCGCGGCGCCCGGCGAAGCGATTCGTCGGGCGCTTTTTCATGCGATCATGCGAAATGCGCCGGCGCCGGGCGCCCGTTCCATCAGTCGCACGAGGGTCGGCAGAATGCGCTCGGCCTCGCCGGCGAGCGTGAACGGCGGATTGACCAGCGCCAGCCCGTTGCTCGTCAGCCCATCGGCCGACATCGGCGCCACGGCGCATTCGAGCGTCAGGAGGCGCGTCGCGCCGGCCGCGCGCAACGCGGCGGTGAGCTTCTCGCTCGTGCGCGCGGCCTTGACCGGAAACCACAGCGCATAGACGCCGGTCGGCCATTTGCGGAACGCCTGCGCGAAGGCCGCCCCGAGACGGTCCAATTCGTCCGTGGCCTCGAACGGCGGATCGATCAGCACGAGACCGCGCCGCTCGGGCGGCGGCAGGAAGGCGTTCAGCCCCGACCAGCCGTCGAGCGCGAGCGTCTTGATGCGCCGGTCGCGCGCGAATCGTTTCCGCAGCGCGGCGAATGTCGCCTCGTGTTTCTCGCAGAACAGCGCGCGGTCCTGCGGGCGCATGAGCTTTTGCGCGATCAGCGGCGATCCGGGATAGAGCGCGGGGCGCCCCTGCGCGTCGCGTGGCCCGAGAAGCGCGAGCCATGGCGCGATGAGCGGCCAGGCGGGGTCGTCCTCGCGCAGCGCCGCGAGGCGGCCGACGCCGCCGCGCCATTCGCCGGTGCGCGCGGCCTCCGTGCTGGCAAGATCGTAGGCGCCTTCGCCCGCATGCGTGTCGATCACGCGGAACGCGCTCTCCTTCAACGCGAGATAGGACAGGAGGCGCACGAGAAAGACGTGCTTGAACACGTCGGCGAAATTGCCGGCGTGGAAGGCGTGGCGGTAGTTCACAACGTCAGAGCGGCGCCGGCACGCGAATGTCGCGCGCGCGGCAGGACTTGCGCGCAACCTCGGGGCAGGGGCGGAAATCGCGCAGGTCCTTCGAGAAACAAACGCGCACTTCCTGCAGCACGCCGGCCCTGCAGCCGACAGCCGCCATGCCGGGGCGCAGACGCGGATTGGCCTCCTCGAACGCGCGCAGAACATCCATCGGCGTCACGTGCGCGTCCGTGCGCATGGACGAGAATCGCCCCGGAATGCGGACTTGCTCGCGCGCACGGCGCACGTCGGCGAAATATTCGCCCGGTCCCTTGCCGGAACAGGTTCCGTGCTTGCGCCATTCGTAACGCGCCAGCCCCTCGTCGGGAAAAAGCCCCTGCACGTTGTCGAGGGCGGCGCGCGGCAGCGGCCGGTCGAAGGCGCTGCAATTTTCGGGAAACCCGCGTTCGTATTGCGGCCAAAGACCATGCACGACGAAGCCCGCGCCGGCGCCCGGCGCGCATTGCCGGCGCGCCTTTTGCGCGCCGCCGAGCTCGCAGAAGCCGGCCGACCACGAGAGCGCCAGTACGTAGAAGTCGAAATCGCCGTCGCCGCCGCGCCGCGCGCGCCCGAAATCGCGGTCCTCGCCGCGCTCGTAACGGGGGCGGAAGCCGCCGCCGTCCTCACGCTGATAGCGGGGCTGAAAGCCGCCGTCCTCGCGTTGATAGCGCGGCTGGAAGCCGCTCGGCCGTTCGCTCCACTGGGCGGCGGCGGGCGCGGTCAGGCCGAACGCCAGCGCGGCTGCGATGGCAAGGCGCACGTTGCGAAGGGTCATGAAAGAATCCGTTACGGCCGCGCCGCGCGGCATTCGTCGCCGAAGGCGCGATTGCGGTCGAGCCCGTCCACGCACCATTGCACGCCAAAGCCCAGCACGCCGAGCCAGCCCATTTTCTCGACGATCGCGAAATTGACCTTGCGCGCGGAACCGTCGTTGAACAGCGCGCGCGCCATGCAATAGCGGCGCGGAATGAAATCGAGACCCGGCGAGCGCATGCCGATCTCGGCGATACGGTCGTAGGCGGCGATGGCCAGTCCCGATTCCCAATAGCGATCCTCGCGCGACTGGAAGCGCGACGAGATGGTCGAGAGCACCGACGGATCGTTGCAGGCGGGCAACCGGCCCGAGAACGAGTATTCGCGCCGTTCGGCCGGAACCATCGGTCGGGCGAGCGCCGCCTGCGCGCCGCACAGGAGCGCGAGCGCGGCCAGAAGCGCGCGGCGGCCGCGCTTTGCGCGAAGAAGCGAAGTCGAATCCATGAGCGCGCCCGTGATGAAAGCGGGGGCCGGCGACCCCCTGGTAAACCGGCGCGGACGATGCGTCGACCGCGCGCGGGCGTCAAGACTCGAAAACCGAAGCCGGAGGCTGCGCCGGCGCCGCTTTCAGACGCACCGCCCGCCGTCCACCTCCACGATGTTGCCGGTCAGGAATTCGGCTTCGTCGCTCGCCAGGAACAGGCAGGCGTTGGCGATGTCCTGCGCGGTCGAGAGCCGGCCGAGCGGCACGGTGGCGCGGAAGGCCGCGCGTTTTTCCGGCGTGTCCTCGCCCATGAACGAGGCGAGCAGCGGCGTCTCGCCGGCGACCGGCGCCACGACGCACACGCGGATCCGGTCCGGCGCCAGTTCGACCGCCATCGTTTTCGAGATGAGATGCACGGCGCCCTTGGACCCGTTGTACCAGGCAAGACCCGGGCGCGGGCGGATGCCGGCGGTCGAGCCGATGTTGATGAACACCCCGCCGCCCTGCCTGCGCATGACCGGCACGGCGGACTGCGCGGTGTGGAACAGGGATTTGACGTTGACGGCGTAGACGCGATCGAATTCCGCCTCGCTCACCTCCAGCAGCGGCTGGTTGCGATGGGTCGTGCCGGCGTTGTTGACCACGATGTCGAGCCGGCCGAACCTGCCGACGGCGGCGTCCACCATCGCCTGCACGTCGGCGGCTTTCGACACGTCGCCGCCCATGCCGACGGCGTCGGCGCCGATGGCGGCGGCGACCTTCCCCGCCCCCTCGGCGTTCAGGTCGACCAGCACCGTTCTCGCGCCCTCTCGCGCGAAGGTTTCGGCGATGCCCTTGCCGAACCCCTGCGCGGCGCCGGTGATCAGCGCGACCTTGCCGTTCAGTCTCATCGCTTCCTCCATCGGTTCGTTGGTTTCGAGTTAACCGGTTTTGCGGTTGGCGTTCCAGTCCCGCGCCTGTTCGGGTAGGTGTGGAGCCATGACCTCGCGCGCACCATCCGCCCCGGCGGCGCGGCCCGAAACGGACGGCGACGCCGTTCGCGCGATGGCGCGCGGGCCGCGCGCCCTGCCCACGATGCTGCGAACATCGCCGGCGTTCCTGCACCCGGCGGCGGGCGAGGTCGGCGTCGTGCTCGCCGGCGGCTGGGGATACGAGGAACTTTGCACGCGCCGGGCGCTCTGCGAACTGGCCGAGGCGCTTTCAGACGCCGGATACCCGACCCTGCGGTTCGACTTTCCCGGCTGCGGCGGCGCGCTCGGCGATCTCGAGACCGCGCGCGTCGAGGACTGGATCGCGGCGGTCGGCGAAGCGGCCGATCTGTTGCGGCGGACCTGCGGCGCGCGGCGGATCGTGCTCGGCGGGTTTGGCCTGGGCGCGCTGGTCGCGCTCGAAGCCGGGCGTCGCGGCGCGCCGTGCGAGGGCCTCCTGCTGTTGGGCGCCCCGGCGAGCGGCAAGCGCTGGCTGCGCGAGACGCGCGTGTGGGCCGCGCAGGTCGCGAGCCCCGGCGACGGCGCAGAGCGCGCGCCCGAAGGCGCGCTCGTCATCGGCGGCTTCGTGCTGCCGGCCGCGCGGGTTGCGGAGATTTCCGCGCTCAGGGGCGGCGGTTTCGCTTTGCCGGCGCAGGGCGCGGCGATCATGGTGGCGCGCGACGGGTTGGAGCACGACACGCTCGCGGCGGCCTTCGCGGCGTCGGGCGCGGCGGTCGATCATCTGTCGTTCGCCGGGTTCGAGGATCTCGTCTCCGGACCCACGACCGCGCTGACGCCGGTCGCAACCTTCGCGCGCGCGACCGCGGCGCTGAAGGCGCGCATGCCGCCCGGCCGCGCCGCTCGCGTCGGCGCGCAGGCGCCGGCGCAGAGGCTGCAAGGCGAAACCTTCGTGGAGACCGGCGTGCGGTTCGGCGTGGACGACTATCTGTTCGGCGTCCTGTGTCGCCCGGCGTCGGCGCCCGTCGGCGCGCCCGTCGCGGTGTTTCTGAATGTCGGGCGCAATCCCCATTCGGGCTGGCGGCGCATGGCGGTCGAACAGGCGCGCGCGCTTGCGGCCGCGGGCGTCGCCTCGCTGCGGTTCGATCTGGGGGGCGTCGGCGAGAGCGCGCGGCTTGCCGGGGCGCCCGCGCGCATCGTCTACGACGGATGGGCCAAACGCGATGTCGCGGCCGCGCTGACGATGCTGGACGCGCAAGGCTTCGGGCCGGCGACGATCGTCGGCGTGTGTTCCGGCGCGTGGCTCGCGCTCCATGCTGCGGTCGACGACGCGCGCGCGGGGGGACTCGTCTGCGTCAATCTCTACCGGGTCGTATGGGGCCCGCACGAAAGCGTCGAGCATGCGATGCGCTTCGCCAACCGCCCGCTGGGCGATGCGGTCGCGCGGTTCCTGACATGGGAGAAGATCGCCGGCATCGCGCGGGGGCGCGTCGATCCGCGGCCCGGGCTGCGGCGTCTGTACGACAAGGCGCGCGCCCGTCTCGAGGCCGCGACGCTGCCGTGGCTCGGGCGGCTCCATCCGCGCCACGCCCTGCATGCGCAGGCGCTGCGGCTGTTCGGCGCGTTGCAGGCGCGCGGCGTGGCGACCACGCTCGGCTACGCGCGCGACGACGACGGGTGGCAGGACATTCAGTTTCATTTCGGCGGGCAGGCGCGACGGCTTGCAGCTTTTCCCAACGTGCGGCTGACGCTGATCGAGGGTTGCGACCACAATCTCACACCGCCGGAAGCCGGCGCGTGGCTGCTGTCGGCCATTCGCGCGACGGTGGCCGAAACGACGCACTAAGCATTTTCGCGTCCGACGGAGCGGCGCGCGACGCGGTTTTCCCTTGGCTCGAAAACGCTAGCGCGCGGCCCGCATGAGCGGCGCGCGGCGCTTTCGCGTGCGCCGCGCGCCTGCGCCCATGGCCGCATCCGCGCCCCGGAAAAGGGGCGCCGCAGGCGCGGCGTCGAGCGCGCCCATGAGAAACCAGACGAGCGCCGCGGTCTTGATGGAATAGATGGAGTTCGAGATCGTGAGCAGCAGGCAGATGTAGGCCGCCACGAACACGCGAAAGCGCCATGCCGCATCCGAACGCGCCGGAACCAGGACGTAAAGCAGCCAGGTCGCCGCGAAGCCGACGAGGCCGATCTTCACCAGCGTGTAGACATAGCCCGAGTCCGAGACGAAACGGTCGGTGCGCACGAAGGCGAACACTTCGGCCGGCGACATGTTGGACAGCATCTGCCCCGACAGAAGGAGCCGGCCGCGCGTGGTGTTGTCCCACGCCGTGTCGGGATAGAGAAAGCCGACGGCCGCAAGCGCGAGGACGAGCGCGAACGGCGCCATAGCGACCAGCGGGCGACCGACGAAGCGCGCGAGCGGAAAGACGATGAGCGACAACAGCGACACCGCGAGGCCGAAACGCGCGTCCGCCAGAACGAAAATGGCGACGACCGGCATGAGCCGCAGCGCCATGGCGAGCGGCCGGCCCCAGTGGCGCAGCACGATCCAGGCGAAGCAGATCGCGCCGAAATTGCCGACCGAAACGGGTTCGAGAAAGACGGAGGACACGCGATGCTCGCCCAGAAACGGCAGCAGCGTGCGGCCTTCGTAGCGCATGCCGCTGGCGAACAGGCGATCTTCGGACAGTTCCGACGCGCCAGTCTGCACGGTGCCGCGCGACACGTAATAGCCGATGATGTCGAACAGTTTCGTATATTGTTTGAGGAATGCGTATTCGAACAGTCCGACCGCGAGCACGATGGCGATGGAGACATAGACGATGCGGTCGCCCATGCGCGGATCTGCGACGCGCAGCGCGGCGAAATAGAACACGAACGGAATGAGAATGTCGCGCGCGGGCTTGGGATCGAACGATCCCTGCAACGCGCCCAGAAACAGCATGTAGGCGAGAAAGACGGCGATGATCGCCAGAAGATCGAAACTGTCGCGCAGGCTGACGAGAAAGGCCGCCCCGATCAGCGCGACCTCCGCCAGCATGACGACGCCGGCGCTGGTGCGCAGGACATTGGTGTTGACGAAGCACAGAAGAAAATTGAACACGATCGCGCCGATGACCACGAAGGCGAGAATCGTGCGGCGCAGATCGCGCGCGCTCGCCGATTCCGTCGCAACGTCGCGCGCGCGCGCAAGGCGCGGCCGTGCGCGGAGCGCCGCCGCTCTCATGTGGCGGCGTCGGCGCCGATGAGCACGAGGCCGGCGAACTTGTCCTCGTAGTCGGCGAGACGGTCGAGCGTGGCGTCGATCGTGTGCTGGGCGAGCCGCTCGGTGGAGAATGCGAAGACGATGGCGTCGGCGAGTTCGGCGAGCGTGGAGGGCGTGGCGGCGTCGAGCGCGGCCGGCGCGTCGAAGATCGCGATGTCGTTGTCCTTCATGAGCCGGTTCGCGCGGCGCTCCAGATCGCGCACGCCCGCGCCGGCCAGGTCGGCGAGCGCGATGACGCGCACCGCCCCGCGCCCGGCCTTGGGCGGCTCCTCGTCGAAGGCGGCGGCAAGTTCCGCGCGCGGGGCGGGCGCGAGATCGACGAGCGCGATGTCGAGCCCTTCCCATCGCACGAATTCGGCCAGCGCGGCGGCGAGCTGGGTCTGCGCGCGCGACAGATGGGGGCCGACGATCGCGATCGCGCGCGCGCCGTCGCTGCGGCCGAGGCGCAGCCGTTCGACCAAAGCCGAGAGATTGGCGCGATCGGCGACGAGCTGCGCGCCCTCCGGCCGGCGGCGGAACAGATATTTCAGGCCGCCGGGCGGCGCGCTCGTGCGGAAGGCGGCGAGCACCGGCAGCCCGCTTTCCTCGCTGGCTTGCTCCGGCGCATGGATTTCGCCGTCGAGGCGGTCGCGCAGATAGGCCGCGCCCAGACCGGCGACCGCGCCGAACATCAGCGCGCCCGCCAGCACCAGCCAGGCGGGCGGCCCGCTCGGGCGCAGCGCCGGAATGGCGGGCGAAATCACACGCGCGTTGGTGGTGTCGATGCCCTGGCTTTCGTCGAGTTCCTTGGCGCGCGACAGAAACGCCTGGTAGACCGCGCGGCTCGTCTCGGCCGCCCGTTCCAGATCGCGCAGCTCCACCATCGACACGCTGGATCTGTCGTTCGCCGTGCGCACCTCGCCCACGCGCTTGTCGAGCGAGGCTTCGGTCGCCTTGGCGCGCGCAAGGTCGGTGCGCGCGGCGCCCGCCACGCGCTCGAGTTCGGCCATGATCTGGCGGCGCACGTCGCGGGTCTGCTCCTGCGCCTGGATGAGCGCGGGATGGCGCGGGCCGAGCTGGCTGGCCAGCGCCGCCTCCTGCTGGGTCGCCTGCGCGAACTGGCTGCGCAGGGCGGTCATGGTGGGCGAGGAGATGGCTTCGCTCGTGGCGTCGAGGTTGAGGCCCGAACGGCGCACGCGCTCCACCGCGTCGAGGCGGGCCTGCGCCTCGGCCACGCGCGCGCGCACCAGGCCAAGCTGGTACGACAGGTCGCCGATCTGCTGTTCGCCGATCAGGCGGCCGTTGGGACCAAGCGTGAGATTGCGCTCCGCGCGGTAGCGCTCGACCTTCTCCTCGGCCTGCTGCACCTCGCGCCGCAGTTCGTTGGCGCGGTCGGTGAGGGCGTCGGAGGCGCGGCGGGCGGCCTGCGAACGCGCCTCGTTCTGCTTTTCGACATAGACCTGCGCGATGACGTTGGCGAGGCGGGCGGACAGGTCCGGGTCGCGGGTGGTCACCGCCACCTCCAGCACATAGGCGCGCTCGCCGCGCACCACGTCGACCGATTCGGCGAGCGCCATGACGGCGCGCGCGCGAGGGTCGGGGCGACGGGCGCCGGCGACGCCCAGGCTGTCGAGAATGCGGCGCAAGAGGCCGGGCGGCGCAGCGCCGAACGCCGGATTGGCGTCCAGCTTCTCGCGCTCGACCACGCTCTGCAGCACCGAGCGCGATAGCAGCACGTAGCGCTGATTCTCGATGTCGATGAGGTTGCCGTCCGTCGAATCGCCCTGTTTGGTGATCTCGTTCTTGAGGATTTGCAGGCCGCGCGGGTCGATCAGCAGTTGCGCGGAGGAGCGATAGCGGGCGGGGGCCAGCAGCGTATAGGCGAGGCCGAACAGCAGCACGCCCAGCATGATTGCGGCGATCAGCCGGGCGTTGCGGGCGAAAAAGCCGAACAGATCCATGGGCCCGAACCCGGCGCGCGCAGCCGCGCCGCGCGCGGAAGGCGCGGCGGACAGCGCGGCGGATGCGCCGGTTCTGTCGCCGATCATGCGGGCTGCGGACAAAAACGCCTCGTAACGCTGCCAGTGGACTGGCGCCACTTTGCGGCATCGATCTTTACGTTTCGTTTCCTATAAATGCCGATTGTGGCGGCGGGCGAAAAAAACGACGGGCCAGACAGTGACCTTCCAGGACGCCCGGCCCGCTTGTCGCATGGGGCCGGTGACCATCGCGCGGTTGACCGGGGCGGAACTCGTGGCGCGGGCGTTGGCGGCCGTGGACGGCGCGGCGGCGCCGCTGGCGGTCGCTTTCTGCAACGCCCATACGGCCGAGATCGCGCTGAAGGACGCCACGTTCGCCCGGGCGCTCGAACGGTTTCTGGTGGTCAACGACGGCATTGGCGTCGAACTCGGCGCGAGACTGCTGGAAGGCCGGGGCTTTCCCGAAAATCTCAACGGCACGGATTTCCTGCCCCGGCTGTTCGGCGCGCTCGCGCGGCCGACGCGCGTTTACCTCCTGGGCGCGAAACCCGGCGTGGCGGCGCAGGCGGCCGCCAATTTCGCGGGGCGCTTTCCCCATTACGCCGCCGCCGGCGCGCGCGACGGATACTTTCCGAAAGAGGCCGGCGGCGCGGTCGCGGCCGAAGTGGCCGCGGCGCGGCCCGACATCGTTCTGGTCGCCCTCGGCAACCCCGGGCAGGAACTGTTCATCGCCGAGCATTTCGATGCGCTGGGCGCGCGCGTCGTGTTCGGGGTCGGCGCGCTGTTCGATTTCACCGCCGGGCGGGTGCGTCGCGCGCCGCATTGGGTGCGGGCGCTGCGGGCCGAATGGCTCTACCGACTGGCGCAGGAGCCGCGCCGTCTCGCGCGTCGCTACCTGATCGACACGGCGGTGTTTCTGGTGGCGGTGCTGCGGCTGAAGCGCGCGGGTCAGTCGCGCAGCGGCGCGCAATAGCCCCTGAAGACGCCGCGCGCCCAGAGCGCCTTGTAGCGGGCGGTCGGCAGGTCGCCGGTCGCAAGCGCCAGCGCCGCGCGGGCGAGCGGGCGAACGATCCGCACCGCCACATAGCCCGCGCCGAACCCGTGCGCCCGCAGCACGCGGCCGAAACCCTGCGCATAGCCTTCCGCGCGCGCCCCCCCGGCTTCGCCCGCGACCGGCGCCTGATCGTGATGGACGATCAGGTCGCGGCGATAAAAACCCTTCGCGCCGCTGGCGAGCGCGCGCAGCGCGAAATCGGTCTCCTCGCCGGACTTGAACGGCGTCGCGGCGCCCACCCCCAGCCGCTCGTCGAAGCCGCCGATGCGGCGGGCGATCCCGGTGCGCACGAACAGCGAGTTGGAATTGCCGACGCGCCAGATGTTGTCGCGCGAGATTTCCGCGTCCGTCGACAGAAACAGGCCGAGCGAATCGGCGCCCGCCCCATCCTGCGTGCGGCCGGTCAGAAGGCCGGCCTGCGGCAGCGCGTCGAACAACGCCACGACCCGGGCGGCCAGATCGTTCGGCCACCAGCAGTCGTCGTCCGGGAAGGCGACGAGCGGCGCGCGCACGGCGGCAAGCCCCACGTTGCGGGCGCGCGACAGGCCGCGCGCCGACCGCAGGTGGACGATGGCGAGCCGGTCGCGCCACGGGGCGAGCAGGGGATCGAGCACGCCGGGTTCGTTCTGGTCGACGATCAGCAGCTCGAAATCCGTGCGCGTCTGCGCGGCCAGGGAGGCGAGCAGGCGCGACAGTTTTTCCGTGCGGCCGACGGTGCAGCACAGGAGCGCGAGCGCCGGGGCGGAGGAATCGTGCGCGGCGGTCATGCCATGCTGCGTCCGTTCAGACTTTCTTGGCCGGTCCGCGCCATGATGGGCGCCCGACATTGCCATTCCATGAACGCCCGCCATGCGCATCGTCCATGTCGCACGCCAGTTTCCGCCGGGCATCGGCGGCATTGAGGAAGTGGTCGCCTGTCTCGCGCAAGCGCAGGCGGCGGCGGGCCACTGCGTGCGCGTGGTGACGCTCGACCGCATTTTCGCCGATCCCGCGCGCAGGCTCGCGCCGCGCGAGACCGTCGCCGGCGTGGATGTGAGGCGGCTGCCGTTCGCCGGCTCCACGCGCTATCCGCTGGCCCCGCAAGCGCTCGGGCATGTGCGCGACGCCGACATCGTGCATGTGCATGCGGTGGACTTCTTCTTCGACTATTTCGCGGCGACCGCGCCGCTCCATCGCAAGCCGATGGTCGCGACAACGCATGGCGGATTCTTTCATACGAAGGCGCATGCGGGGCTGAAGAAAATCTGGTTCGACCGCATCACGCGGCTGACGGCGCGCGCCTACAGGACGCTGGTCGCCTGTTCGCAGGCCGATTTCGATCTGTTCGCGCCGTTGCGCCATCCCGATCTGAAGATCATCGAGAACGGCGTCGATGTGGAGAAATTCGCCGGCGCCGGCGCGCGGGCGCCTGTGAAAAGCCTCGTCACGGTCGGACGGTTTTCCGTCAACAAGCGGCTCGACCGGCTGCTGGACGCATTCGCCGCGCTGGTTGCGTGCGAACCCGGCTGGCGCCTGTCGATCGCGGGCGCGGAGTCCGACTGGAACGCCGAACGCCTGGCGCGCGAAATCGTCCAGCGCGGGCTCGGCGAACATGTGCGCGTGCACGTGCGCCCGTCGAACGCGGAGATCGCGGAGGTTCTGCGGCAGGCGCGGCTGTTCGTCAGCGCGTCGGAACACGAGGGATTCGGCGTGTCGCTGATCGAGGCGATGAGCGCGGGTCTTTCCTGCGTGGTGGAAGGCAACGCCGCGTTCCGCGCCTTCGCCGCGCGCCACGCCGACATCGCGCTCGCCGATTTCACGCATCCCCGGATGGCGGCGCAGGCCATTCTCGACGCGCACGCGCGGCTTGAGCGCGACAACGAAGCGCTGCGCGCGCGCGCGATCGCGCAAGCGCAACTCTACGCCTGGCCCGGAGTGGCGCGGCGCTATCTCGACGTCTACGAGACGGCGCGCTCGCGCGGCTGAGCCGCTCCTTTCCCTGCGAACCCGAAGTTCCGCACAGCGGAACGATTGCCACGCCGGCGCGCGCGGGCTAGCCTTGTCGCAAACAATGATCGAGGAACGCTCAATGGGGGTCGCCGAAGACCGCACGCCGATTCTGGTGGGGTGCGCGGACATCACCGATCTGACGACGCCGATCGAACAGGGCCGCTCGCCGTTCGACCTGATCGCCGCGGCGGCGAAGAAGGCGCTGGCGGACACGGGCGCGACGGCGCTCGCCCAATCGATCGACACGCTGGCGATGGTGCGGCTGTTTTCCGACACCTCGCACCGGTTCGCGACCAAGCTCGGCGCCTCGACCAATCCGCCGAAAAGCATCGCCAACCGGCTCGGCATCGCGCCCGCCCGTTGCATCTATACGTGGAACGGCGGGAACATGCCGCAATATCTCGTCAATTCGTTCGCCGAACAGATCGCGGGCGGAACGATGCGCGCGGCGCTGATCGTGGGCGGCGAGGCGCTGCGCACGCAGCATGGCGTGGAACGCGCGGGGCTCGACGTTTCGTGGGCGGAGGAGCCGGGCGGGGCGCCGGAGCTGATCGGCGATCCGCGGCGCGGCTGGAGCGACCACGAGGACGCGCACAACATGCGCGCGGCGATCGCCATGTATCCGCTGATCGAGAACGCCATTCGCGGAACGCTCAAGCGCGACGTCGCGACCCATCTCAAGGCGATGGGCGAATTGTTCGCGCATTTCGCGGCGGTCGCGGCCGCAAATCCGCTGGCCACGCGGCGCGACGGATTCTCCGCCGCGCAACTGTCGACGGTCGACGCCGGCAACCGCTACATCGGCTTTCCCTATCCGCGCCTGATGAATTCCAACGCCTTCATCGATCAGGCGGCCGCGCTGGTGATGACGAGCGTGGGCGAGGCGCGCGCCTGCGGCGTGCCGCAGGAGAAGTGGGTTTTTCTGCACGGCTGCGCGGACGGACACGACCACTGGTATCTGACCGAACGCGAGCGGCTCGATTCCTCCAACGGCATCCGTCTCGGCGTGAAGCGCGCGCTGGACATGGCCGGCAGGAGCCTCGCGGACATGTCGTTCTTCGACATCTATTCCTGCTTCCCATCGGCGGTGGAAGTAGCGTGCGCGGAAACGGGCCTGTCGCAGGACGATCCGCGCGGCCTGACGGTGACGGGCGGGCTGCCGTATTTCGGCGGGCCCGGCAATTCCTATGTCGTGCATTCGATTTCGGAAATGGTGCGGCGCGTGCGCGGAAAGCCCGGCGCGTTCGGTCTGGTGACCGCGAACGGCAACTATCTCACCAAGCATTCGTATGGCGTCTATTCGACGGCGCCGACGCAGGGGCCGTGGCGGCGCGAGGACCCGAAGAAACTGCAAGCCGAACTCGATGCGCTGCCGAAGGCGCCGTTCACCGAAACGCCCGCGGGGGAGGGGCGGATCGAATCCTATACCGTCATGCACGGGCGCAACGGACCCGAATATGCGATCGTCATCGGTCGCGAGACCGCGAGCGGCCGGCGGTTCGTCGCCAACACGCCGGCGGATGCGGCGACCCTCCTCGATCTGCAGGAGAAGGAAAGTCTGGGACGCACCGGCGCGATCGGCCGCGATGGCGCACGCAACATTTTCACGCCGCACTGAGCGCCGCCGGGCGCGCGACTCGATGCGGACATTTTTCATGCGCGCGCCGCGCGCCAGGCCGGGACCGACATGACTGACGCGCCGAAGGACGAGCTTCTCTATCCCTATCCCACACCGCCGGGGCCCGGCGAGACGGTGGAAGTCGCGCCCGGCGTGTTGTGGACGCGGATCGCGCTGCCGTTCCAGCTCAACCACGTGAACATCTATTTCATCGACGACGGCGACGGCTGGGCGGTGCTCGACACCGGCATCGACAACAAGGCGACGCGCGCGGCGTGGGAGGGGCTTGCCGCCGGCCCGCTGAAGGGGCGCCGGCTGACGCGGCTTATCGTCACCCATTTCCATCCCGACCACATCGGGCTTGCGGGCTGGCTGTGCGGACGGTTCGACATTCCCCTCCTGACCACGCAGACGTCCTATCTCGGCTGTCTCAACATTTCGCTCTCGGCCGGCGCGCTCGACGCCAAACCCTATCGCGATTTCTACCTGAACCACGGGCTCGATCCGCAGACGACGCATCTCGTCACCACCAAAGGCCACGGCTATCTGCGCATGGTTTCGCAACTGCCGCCGACCTTCGAGCGGATCGTGGCGGGCGACGAGATCCGGATCGGGGGCCGTGTGTTCCAGGTGCTCACCGGCGACGGCCATGCGCCGGAACAGGCGATGCTTTATTGCCCGGAGGAGAAGTTCCTGCTCGCCGCCGACCAGGTGCTGGCGAAAATCTCGCCCAACGTGAGCGTGTGGGAGGTCGATCCCGACGGCGATCCGCTCGGTCTCTACATCCGCTCGCTGCGCGCCTTTCAGACAAATCTGCCGGAAGACACGCTGGTGCTGCCCGGACATCAGGCGCCGTTCCACGGATTGCACACGCGCGCCGCACAATTGATCGACCACCATGCGGTGCGGTGCGAAGCGATCGCGCAGGCCTGCCGCACGACGCCGCAACCGGCGGCGGCGTTCGTGCCGGTCATCTTCCACCGCCCGCTCGACGCGCACCAGCTGAGCTTCGCATTCACCGAAGTGCTCGCGCATGTGAACTACATGCTGCGCAAGGGCGAACTGAAATGGGCCGAGCCCGATGGCGAGGTGCGGCGGTTGACGTCGGCCTGAAACCGTCGCGGGCTTGATTTCGCGAGGGCGATCGCCCATCGTCGCGGCAAGACGCGGCGAAGATCGCGCATGACTTCAAGGAGCGGTTCATGTCTGTCGGATCGATCAATCGTCGCACGTTCACGGTCGGCGCCGCCGCGCTGACGGCCGGCGCGGTCGCGTCGCCCTATGTCCGGCGCGCGGGCGCGCAGGGCGCGCCGATCCGCGTCGGCGTCATCAATTCGATGAGCGGATCGCTCGCCGCCTATTCGCAGGAGGGTCATCCCGCCTTCGTCTATCTGATCGACAAGATCAACGCCGAAGGCGGCATCAAGAGCATGGGCGGCGCCAAGATCGAACTGGTCATGGCCGATGACACCAGCCAGCCCGCGCGCACGGCGACGGAAGCGCGCCGGCTGATCACGGAAGAGAAGGTCGATCTTCTGACCGGCAGCCTGCTGTCGGCGCAGATGCTGGCGATCTCGCCGGTGCTCGACGAATTGCAGCAGCCCTGCCTGTCGGTGTGGGCGGGCGGCTCGAAATCGCCGTTCCTCTATACGCTCGGCTATCATTACGACCGCGGCTACGCGAAATCGATGGCCGATTTCGCCGTCTTTCTGCGCGACAAGAAGGGTTTCGCGCTCAAGACGTTCACGCCGTGCTACTCCAACTACGAGGCCGGCCAGCAGACCAACAATTTCCTGGTCGACCGCATGAAGAAGGCGGGATTCGAGGTTCTGGGCGAGGCGCCGCTCGACACCAAGGCGCAGGACCAGACGCCGGCCATGATCCGCATCCGCTCCATGAAGCCGGATCTCGTGATGGGGCTGGTGACGCCGCGCGACGGCATTCTCATGCATCAGGCGCGCTACAACCTGGCCTATCACAACAGCATTTTCGCCGGCGGCACCGGCGGCTACAGCGACCTGACGCTGTGGCGCGACCTCTCGCCCGACATCGCCAAGGCGGTGCTCACGCGCAACCTGTTCGCGATGACCGGGTTCAGCGCGAGCGCGAACATCTCGGGCATGCAGAAGATCGTGACCGAACTGCGCGATGTGGCGAAACTGAAACTGATCGGTCAGTCGGCGATCCAGTCCGCACAGGCCGCGCGCGTCGTGCAGCGCGTGCTGGAGGCGGCCGGCTCGCGCGACAAGAAGGCGCTGCTCGAAGGCTTCAAGAAGCTCGACATCAAGTTCGGCGATCCCGACCTCTACCTGTCGAAGCCGTCCGGGCTGAAATTCGCCGACGATCGCCTGCTGGAAGACGGTTCGGCGATGTTCGTGCAATGGATGGAAAACCAGAGCCAGCAGGTGATTTTCCCCGACCAGTTCGCGAACGCCCAGCCACGCGCGAAGGCCTGAGCCGCAGCGCTTCGAAATCCGCCTGATGAGGAGGGGCCGGTGGCGATCCTTGCGGTCGACAACGTCAGCAAGCGTTTCGGCGGGCTGGTCGCCGTCGACTCGGTTTCGTTTTCCGTGGCGGAGGGCGAAATCCTCGGCATCATCGGGCCGAACGGCGCCGGCAAGACCACGCTGTTCGGCCTGATCTCCGGCTTCATGCCGCCAAGCGCGGGCGACGTGAAATTCGACGGCGCCTCGATCGTCGGCGTGGCGCCGCATCTTCTGGTGCGGCGCGGGCTGTCGCGCTCGTTCCAGATCGTGCAGACCTTCGCGGACATGTCGACGCTGGATGTGGTGACGACGGCCGCGCTCGTGCGCCGGCCCCTGCTGGAGGCGATCGACTATGCCGGCCACGTGCTCGCGCGCGTGGGGTTGCAGGGCAAGGAGCATCTCACCCCCAAGCAATTGTCGTTGCAGGACAAGAAGCTTCTCGAGGTCGCCAAATGCGTGGCGACCGATCCGCGGCTGGTCCTGCTCGACGAGGTGATGGCCGGACTGACGCTCGCCGAGACCGAGGCGCCGCTGGCCGTCATCCGCGAGCTGAACGCGCAGGGCGTGACCATCGTGATGATCGAACATGTGATGCCGGTCATCATGCGGCTGGCGCAGCGCATGATCGTTCTCAACTTCGGCGCCAAGATCGCGGAAGGGACGCCGCAGGAGATCGTCGAGAACAAGGCGGTGGTGGACGCCTATTTCGGAGACCACGTCGATGCTTGAGGCGCGTGGCCTGACGGCGGGATACGACGGCGTTGCGATCCTGCGCGACGTGAACCTCAGCGTCGGCAAGGGCGAGATCGTCGGCCTGCTCGGCGCCAACAACGCCGGCAAGTCGACCCTCATCAACGTGTTTTCCGGCATCGTGCCGGCGATGGCGGGACAAATCCTGCTCGAGGGCGAGGACATCACCCATGTCAGCGCGCCGCGCCGCGTGGAGATGGGCGTGGTGCAGGTGCCCGAAGGGCGCCTCGTCTTTCCGCAGATGACGGTGCGCGAGAACCTGCTGCTGGGCGGGTTCAACGCCACCGCGCGCCCCAACCGGCCGCGCGAACTCGACCATGTGCTGTCGCTGTTTCCGCGGCTCGGCGAGCGGCTCGGACAGAACGCGGGCACGCTGTCGGGCGGCGAGCAGCAGATGGTCGCCATCGGCCGCGGGCTGATGGCGGGCGCGCGCGTGCTGATGCTGGACGAACCCTCGCTCGGCCTCTCGCCGTTGTTCGTGCAGTTCATTTTCGAGATCATCGACAAGCTGCACGCAGCCGGCATGACCATCCTTCTGGTCGAACAGAACCTGTCGCTCACCCTCAAACACGCCGATCGCTGCTACGTGCTGGAGCGTGGCGTCGTCGCGGTGGAGGGCGATGCGGAAACGGTGAGGAACGATCCGCGCACCCGCGCGGCGTATCTGGGCATGTGAGCCATGGAAGAACTGCTGCAAGCCCTCGTGCAGGGATTTCTGATGGGCTCGGCCTACGGGCTGCTCGCGCTCGGCATGGGGCTGGTCTACGGCGTATCGGGCATCGTCAATTTCTCGCACGGCGATTTCGTGTCGCTGGGCATGTATCTGTGCCTGGCGATATACACCGCGCTCGCGCTCGACCCGTATGTGTCGGTGATCTTCACGCTGCCGGCGATGACGATTCTCGGCGCGCTCACCTATCGCTACCTCATCAAGCCGATCGCGGGCCGTCAGTTGCTGATGGTCATCCAGCTCACGCTCGGCGTCGCGCTGTTGTTGCAGAACGGGCTGATGATGGCGTTCGGCGGGCAACCGACGCGCGTGCCCTCGATGCTGGAATCGAAACTGTTCATCGTCGGCGACGTCATCATGCGCGCGCCGCATCTGGTGGCGGCGGGAGTGTCGTTCACGCTGGCTGCGGCTCTCTACGTCATGCTGCAATCGACGGACGTCGGCCGGTCGATCCGCGCGGTGCAGCAGGAGCCGCGCGCGGCGGCGCTGATGGGCGTCGATGTCGGGCGCGTGCAGGTGCTCACCTTCGCCATCGGCATCGGAATACTGGCGATCGCGGCGGCGCTGCTCTTGCCGGGCATGCCCATCCAGCCAAACCAGGGACTGCGGTTCACCGTCATCACGCTTCTGGTGTTCGTGCTCGGCGGCATGACGAATTTCGTCGCCATCATGCTCGGCGGCATCGTCATCGGCGTCGCCGAGGCGATCGGCACCATCTACATGACGCACACGACAGGCCAGCTGCTGCCCTATCTGATCTTCGTGGCGATCATGCTGTTCCGCCCGCAAGGGCTGGTGTGGAGGAGCTGACATGCGGCCGGATTTCTACCGCACGCTGCTCTCGCCCTGGCCCTGGCTCGTGCTTACCGTCGGCGCGGTCATGCCGCTGCTGTTGCCCAATTACTATCTGCACATTCTCACAGTCACGCTGATCTACGCCGCGCTCGCGTCGGCCTGGAACATCGTGGGCGGAATCGCGGGACAGATTTCGCTCGCCCATTCGCTGTTCGTGGGCGCGGGGGCGATGCTGTCGAGCGCGCTTCTGGTCAAGCTCGGCGTCAACATGTGGCTCGGCATGCTCGCGGCCGCCGCCGTCTCGGCGGTCATCGGCGCGCTCGTCTCGTTCATCGACTACCGCTTCCGGCTCGGTCACCTGTCGTTCGCCCTCATCACGCTGGCGTTCGCCGAGATGGCTGAAATCTATGTCATCGGCACGGATTTCCTCGGCGGCGCCTCGGGCCTGTTCCTGCCCAGGGACACGGGCGACATCACGCAATTCCAGTTCGGCGGCGGACGCGGCGCCTATTGGGTCATGCTGGGCATGACGGCGCTGTGCATTCTGGTCAATCTGGCGATCCTCACCTCGCCGCTGGGATACAACCTGCGCTCGATGCGCGACAACGAGAACGCCGCGCAGGCGATCGGCGTCGGCCTGTTGCGCAACAAGACGCTGGCGATGACCATCTCGGCCGTGCTGACCTCGATCATCGGCACGATCTACGCGCGCTATCTCACCTTCGCCGATCCCTATCTGCTCGCCTCGCCCGTGCTGACGATCGAGATCGTGCTGTTTGCGACCGTCGGCGGGCTGGGCAGCGCCATCGGCCCGGCGCTCGGCGCGTTCCTGCTGGCGCCGGTCGGCGAAATCCTGCGCGGTCAACTCGGCGACAAGCTGCCGGGGTTGCATTATTTCATCTACGGGTTGGTCGTCATCGGCGTCATTCTGGCGAGCCCCGGCGGCGTCTGGTCGTTCATTAAATCGCTCGGGCGCAGGCGCTCGTAAGGTCAGACCAGCGCGGGTTCGACGGGTTTCACGTCGACCGACACGTTCATTTTCTGCCTGCCGGACGACAGGATGACGCCATCGATCGGCGACACGTCCGCATAGTCGCGGCCGACCGCGACCTCGATATGGTCGTCGTTCACCTGCAACGCATTGGTCGGATCGAGGCCGCACCAGCCGGCGTTTGGCCCGCACCACACGCGCACCCACGCATGGGAGACGTCGGCGCCTTCGAGGCGCGGCTGGCCGGGCGGGGGAATGGTGCGGATGTAGCCGGAAACATAAGCCGCCGGCACGCCCAGCCCGCGCAGACCCGCGATCATGATGTGCGCGAAATCCTGGCACACGCCGCCGCGCTGTTCGAATGCCTGCGACAGCGGCGTGGAGACGAGGGTCGCTTCCGGATCGTAGCGGAAATCGCGGCGGATGCGTTGCATGAGATCGATCGCGGCGGCGAGCGCCGGGCGGCCGGCCGTGAAGCTTTCGGCGGCATAGGCGGTGGCCGGGCCGTAGAGCGGCGCCAGTCGCGAGGGAAAGATGTGATGGGCGGGGGAGCGCGCATCGAGCGTGCGGCTCGCCATCGCGTCGCGCCGCACATCCTCCCAGGCGGGCGTGAGGTCGGCGTGCGGCTGCGGGGCGCGATGCACCTCGATGCGCGCGAGCGAAGTCACGCGCAATTCGCGGTGCAGCTCCTCGATCCGCAGCGTGGTGACCTGATTGCCGAAGAAGTCGCGGCGCGTGTGGCGCGCGACGGGGGCGGGCGTCACGTCGATGCCGGCGTCGATCACGTGCTGCTCGCGGCTCTCGCGCGGCGACAGGCGCAGCGCGCAGAGCGTGGAGGCGACGGGCGCTTCGTAATTGTAGGTGGTGACGTGGCGCAGGTCGTATATCACCCCAGCCCCTTCATCGGTTCGGCGCTCACGGCGTTCTTGCCCTGGAGGAAATAGCGCTCCTCGATCGCGATCGCGAGGGTGGACAGCGTGGTCTCGAAGGCGGCGATCTTCTGCGCGTCGAGTTTGGCCGCCTCGGCGACGGCGATGTCGGCCTGAAGACTGGTGGCGATGCGCAGCGGCTGCTCCATGAGCCCGTCCTGCCGCAGCGTCGGCAGGGTCGCCAGATGTTCGGCGATGCGGGCGACCTGAAAAGCGACCGAGCGCGGATTGTAGGGGTCGAGCAGCGCCATGTCGCGCACCGGCGCCAGCGCCACGCCCGCGATGTAGCGCGAACGATAGGTGATCTGCGAGTCGATGAGGTCCAGCAGCAGTTCGAGATTGTCGGCGGTCGCGTCGCGCTCGGCGAACAGGCGCGCGAGCGCGGCCGTCGAAACGCCGCGCTCCACCCGCCGGCCCATGTCGAGAAACGACCAGCCCGCGACGCGGTTGAAATTCTCCTGCACCAGACCCGACAGCGCGGCCAGCAATTGCAGCGCGTCTTCGCAGCGGTCCATCGTTTCGGCTTCGGTCGGGGCGTGCGCGGCGGCCAGCTGGGTCTCGAGTTCGCCGAGAATGCGCCAGATGTCGTGGCTCAACCGCTCGCGGATGATGGAGGCCGCGTGGCGCGCGGCGCGTGCGAGCGCCAGTCCGGAGGCCGGAAGTTTCGGGTCGTGCAGCGCGTGGGCGGCCACGTCCGCGATCGCGCGCTCGCCGTCCTCGCCGGCGTGGCGGGGAATGAGCAGGCGTTGCAGGCGCGCGCGCACGCCGGCCGCGTTCGCGCCGGCCGAGCCCGGCTCGGCGGTGCGCGCGCAATAGGCGCGGATCAGCCGCAGCGTGGCCTCGCACCGCTCCATGTAGCGGCCGAACCAGAACAGGTTGTCGGCGGCGCGGCTCGGCAGATTGCCGAGCTGGCGCACGATGCGGATGTTGTCGCCGCTGGGCAGCAGCGTCGTCATGTCGACCGGCCGGTCGGCCATGATCCACACGTCGGCCGAGGTCACGCCCTCGCCCATCGACAGGGCGCGCGCGTCCGGCCGGTCGGATATGCGGCAGAACCCGCCGGGCATCACGCGCCAGCCGTCGGGCGTGCGGGCCACGAACACGCGCAGCACGAACGGGCGCGGGCTGAGCGCCCCGTCCTGCCAGACGGGCATGGTCGACAGGCGCACCACTTCCTGCCCAACATAGTCCATGCCGCGCTGGCGCACCTGTTCGCGCAGCGCCGCGCGCCGTTCGGGCGGGAGCGCGGCCAGCTCGACCGGCCGACGCTCCTCGACGCCGGGCGGGCCATCCTGAAAGGCGCCGGCGAGCGCCATATTGTCGAAATTGGCGAGAACGTCGGCGGCCGCGCGCGGGTCGCCGCACCACCACGTGGCGATGTGCGGCAGTTTCAGCTCGTCGCCGATCAGCCGGTCGGCGATGGCGGGCAGGTAGCCGAGCAGGGCGCGCGATTCGATCAGCCCGGCGCCCGGCATGTTGGCGACCACGGTCTGGCCGGCTCTGATCGATTCGATGAGGCCCGGCACGCCCAGATGCGAGGAGGCGATGAGTTCGAGCGGATCGAGCCATTCGGAATCGACGCGCCGCCACAGCGCGTCCGCCCGCTTCAGCCCGGCGATTGTGCGCACATGCGTGCGCCCGTCGCGCACCACCAGATCGTCGCCCTCCACCAGCAGGAAGCCGAGATAGCGCGCCAGATAGGCCTGTTCGAAATAAGTCTGGCTGTAGGGGCCGGGCGTCATCAGGCAGATGCGCGGCTCGGAGCGGTCCGCGGCGGCGGCCAGTCCTGCGCGAAACTCCCGGAAGAACGAGGCGAGCCGCTCGATGTTGAGATCGCGGTAGAGATTGGCGAAGGCGCGGGTGAAGACCAGCCGGTTCTCGAGCGCGTAGCCCGCGCCGGAGGGGGCCTGCGCGCGGTCGCCGAGCACCCACCACCGCCCGTCCGGTCCGCGTCCGATGTCGGCCGCGTAGAACCGCAGCCAGCGCCCGCCGGCAGGGGAGACGTGGTGCAGGGGGCGCAGAAAGTCGTCGGAGCCGAGGATGGCGGCCGCCGGAACCACGCCTTCGGCGACGATCCGGCCTTCGCCGTAGATGTCGGCGAGCGTGCGCTCCCACAATTCGGCGCGCTGGATTACGCCAGCCTCGATCTGGCGCCATTCGGCGCCCTCGATCAGCAGCGGCAGGCGGCTGAGCGGCCAGGCCCGCTCGCTCGTTTCGCCGTAGACGCGGTAGGACATGCCCGATTCGCGAATATGGCGGTCGACGTTGGCGAAGCGCTGCGCCAGCTCGCGCTGGCTGTAGCGGGCCATCGCCACGAAATAGCGGACCCAGTGGGCGCGGGCGACGCCGTCGGCGCCGATGAATTCGTCCGGCGCGTTGTCGAGCCTGCGATAGGTTTCGAGCCAGCTCTCGATCTGACGCGCCACCGCCGCATTGCGGCCCTTGCGGTCCTGCTGCCGCAAATTCAGCTTCAGATCCTCGTTCAAACCAGGCTCCCGTCGGCCGAGCCGCCCCGTCGCGGCGCGGACTTTAAACAAAAGACGCGCCGCCGGGAAAGCCGGGCCTTATCCCTTCCTGCGGGCCTGCGACCCGTCGGGAATGGCGGTCAGTCCCTTGGGATCGTCCTCAAGGTCCACGTCGAACGTTTCCAGAAACCGCGACACCATCATGTAGAAGCCGATCGCCATCGTCAGCTCCTGCATCTCCTGATGCGACAGGCGCGCGGCGAGCGGGTTGAAGGTCGCGGCGCTGGCGCGCACGTTCCGCACCACGTCGTCCGTATAGAGCATCACCAGCCGCTCCATGTCCGAGAACGCCGTGGCGAACGGGCCTTCGTGGATGGCCGCCAGCTTCGCCTCGCTCATGCCGATCTTGCGACCGATCGTCTCGTGCTGCCACACCTCGTAATGCGCGCGCGAAAGGACGCCCACGCGGATGATGGCGATCTCGCGCAGCACGGGATCGATCTTGGAGAAATAGAGAAGCTGGTTGCCGAGCCGCGTGAAGCCCTCCACCAGATCGCCGGCATGTCCCATCATGCGGAAAATATTGAGCGGCGGCAGTTTCTCGAACGCCTTTTTCGCGCGGCCTTCGGCCTTGGAGAGATCGAAATAGGGAATGCGGGCCATGTTTCCTCCTGTCGCGCCGTTGGCTCGGCCTTACGCGAAATAGAGCAAAGCTTGAGGGCCGCCGCCAGAGCCGGTCGCGCAAAAAGCGCTTTTCGGCGGGTTGGCCGGGCCACTGCCGCTGGGGTATCAATGCCGCCTCGCGGCGCAAGCCGCTTCGTTCCAAGAGCCATCATGACCGCACACAGTTCCGCCGCCGCCATGCTCGACGCCGCGATCGCCCGGGCGTCGCGGGCATTGATCGACCGGCGGCGCGCGGACGGCCACTGGTGCTTCGAGCTGGAAGCCGACGCCACCATCCCCGCCGAATATGTTCTCCTGCGTCACTTCCGTGGCGAGCCGGACGATCTGGAGCTGGAGCGCAAGATCGGCGCATATCTGCGGCGCATCCAGGGCGCGCACGGCGGCTGGCCGCTGTTCCACGACGGCGCGTTCGACATGAGCGCGAGCGTGAAGGCCTATTTCGCACTGAAGATGATCGGCGACGACATCGCCGCGCCGCACATGGCGCGCGCGCGCGAGGCCATTCTGGCGCGCGGCGGGGCGGCGCAGAGCAACGTGTTCACGCGCATTCTGCTCGCGCTCTACCGGCAGATCCCGTGGACCGGCGTGCCGGTCATGCCGGTGGAGATCATGCTCCTGCCGAAATGGTTTCCGTTCCATCTCGACAAGGTGAGCTATTGGGCGCGCACGGTGATGGTTCCGCTGTTCGTGCTGATGGCGCTGAAGCCCGCGCCCGTCAACCGGCGCGGCGTGGGCGTGGCGGACCTGTTCGTCACGCCGCCGCAGGAGGTGACGCACTGGCCCAAAGGCGCGCACCAGAAGGAGCCGTGGTCGAGCCTGTTCGGCGGGCTGGACAAGGCGCTGCAACTGGCCGAGCCGCGCTTTCTGCGCACGCCGCGCGAAAGGGCGATCAAGGCCGCCGAAGCCTTCGTGCTGGAGCGGCTGAACGGCGTGGACGGGCTCGGCGCGATTTTTCCCGCCATGGCCAACAGCGTGATGATGTTCGACGCGCTCGGATACGGCGCGGACGATCCCAATCTCAAGCTGGCGCGCGAGAGCATCGAACGGCTGCTGGTGGTGAAGGAGACCGAAGCCTATTGCCAGCCGTGCGTTTCTCCCGTGTGGGACACGGCGCTGGCGGCTCATGCGCTGATCGAGGCCGGCGGAGCGGAGGCCGAACGATGCGCGCGCGAGGGGCTGGCGTGGCTTCAGCCGTTGCAGGAACTGGAGGCCAAGGGCGACTGGGCCATACGCCGGCCCAACGTGCGGCCCGGCGGCTGGGCGTTCCAGTATCGCAACGCGCATTACCCCGACGTCGACGACACCGCCGTCGTGGCGATGGCGATGCATCGCGCCGCGCCGCAGACCTACGCCGACAATGTCGCGCGCGGGCGTGAGTGGATCGAGGGGCTGCAAAGCAGCAACGGCGGCTGGGGCGCGTTCGACGCCGACAACGACTATCTCTACCTCAACAACATTCCGTTCGCCGATCACGGCGCCTTGCTCGACCCGCCCACCGTCGACGTGTCGGCGCGCTGCATCTCGCTCATGGCGCAGATGGGCGCCACCGAGGCCAGCAGCGAGGTCATGCGGCGCGGCGTGGACTATCTGCGCAAGGAGCAGGAACCCGACGGGAGCTGGTACGGCCGGTGGGGGATGAATTACATCTACGGCGCCTGGTCTGCGTTGTGCGCGCTGAATGCGGCGGGCGCCGGCGCGAACGATCCGGCGGTGGCGCGCGCTTGCGACTGGCTGGAAAAAATCCAGAACGCGGACGGCGGCTGGGGCGAGGGCGGCGACAGCTACAAGCTCGATTACGCGGGCTACAAGCCAGCGCCTTCCACCGCATCCCAGACGGCGTGGGCGCTGCTCGGCCTGATGGCGGGCGGGCGGCGCGACAGCGCGAGCGTCGCGCGCGGGATCGCCTATCTGCAGGCGACGCAGGGCGAAGATGGTTTCTGGAACGAGGAGCTGTTCACCGCGACCGGGTTTCCGCGCGTGTTCTATCTGCGCTACCACGGCTATGCGAAATTCTTCCCGCTGTGGGCGCTCGCCCGATATCGCAACCTTGTCCGCTCCAACAGCGGCAGGGTGGCCGTCGGCATGTGATGAAACCGCTGCTGATCGTCGCGGGGCTTGCGCGCGAGGCGCGCGCCGCGGGCAAGGGCGTCTCGTGCGTGTTGAGCGGGGCGGACGGCGCGCTCTTGCGCGCGCGGCTCGCCGAGATCGATCCGGCCGATTATGCGGGCGTCGTCAGTTTCGGTCTCGCCGGCGGACTCGAACCGACGCTGAAGCCGGGCGCGCTGGTGCTTGGCGCGCGCGCGGTCGTCGCGGGCGCGACTTACGATTGCGCGCCGCAGCTGGTGGCGCGGCTCGCCGCAGGCCTGCGCGCGCGCAGACTCGCCTTCACGCAGGGCGTGGTGGCCGGCGTGGAGCGGCCCGCGCTCGGCGTCGCCGACGAGGCGGCGCTGCGCGCGCGCACGCGCGCCATCGCGGTCGATATGGAAAGTCATGTGGCGGGCGATTTCGCCGCGCGCGCGCGGCTGCCGTTCGCCATTCTGCGCGCGACGAGCGATCCGGCCGACCGCGCCCTGCCGGCGCTGGCGGCGGCCGCGCTCGACGGCGAGGGTCGCGTGCGGCTTGGCCATGTGCTGGGCGCGCTGGCGCGGCGGCCGGGCGATGCGGGCGCGCTGCTGGCGGCCGGGCGCGACGCGCGCGCGGCGTTCAGATCCTTGCGGAAATGCCGCGGGATGTTCGCCTGATCAGGCCGCGCTCGTCGCCTTGCGCGCCTTTTCCTCGGCTTCGGCCGCGCGAATTTCGCCCAGCTTCGATTGCACGTTGGAGGAGAAGACGAATTCCGCCGGGCGCTGGCGCGACAGGTCGATGTCGGGCGCCATCGGGCCGTCGGTGCGCACGCCGGCGAGCGCGACTTTCGCGGCTTTCCACGGCTTGCGCACCGCGTCCACCACCGCCGTCGCCTCGAACCCGGAATGGACCATGCAGTCGGCGCATTTTTCGTAGTGGCCGACGCCGTAGGCGTCCCAGTCGGTGGTCTCCATCAGTTCCCGGAACGTCTTCACATAGCCTTCGCCGAGCAGATAACAGGGCTTCTGCCAGCCGAAGATCGTGCGCGTGGGATTGCCCCACGGCGTGCATTTGTAGGTCTGGTTGCCGGCGAGGAAATCGAGGAACAGGCCGGACTGGTTGAAGGCCCATTTGCGGCCGCGATCGCCGCGCCGGAAGATGTCGCGAAACAGCTGGCGCGTGTGGGTGCGGTTGAGGAAGTGCTGCTGGTCGGGCGCGCGTTCGTAGGCGTAGCCGGGCGAGACGGTGATGCCGTCGACGCCGAGCTGCGTGACCGTATCGAAGAAATCGGCGACCTTTTCGGGCGCGGCGTCGGAGAAGAACGTGCAATTGATGGTTACGCGGAAGCCCTTCGCCTTCGCCAGCTTCAGCGCTGCGACGGCGCGATCGTAGACGCCGTCCTGACACACCGACTTGTCGTGCATCTGCCGGTCGCCGTCCAGATGGATCGACCAGGTGAAATAGGGATTGGGCTTGTATTGATCGATCTTCTTTTCCAGGAGCAGCGCATTGGTGCAGACGATGGCGAACTTGCGCCGCGCGATCACGCCTTCGACGATCTGCGGCAGGTCCTTGTGCAGGAGCGGTTCGCCGCCCGCGATCACCACCACCGGGGCGCCGCATTCGTCGACCGCGCCGAGCGCGTCCGCCACCGACAGGCGCTGGTTGAGGATGGCGTCCGGGTAATCGATCTTGCCGCAGCCGGCGCAAGCGAGATTGCAGCGAAACAGCGGCTCCATCATCAGCACGAGCGGGTAGCGTTTGCGCCCCGAAAGATGCTGTTTGAGAATATAGCCGCCGATGGTCGCGATCTGCCGAAGGGGGATGCTCAAGACGCACGCTCCTCTTTCAAGCCCCTGCACATAGAGAACGCGGGCCACAGCGTCAAATGCGCGCGCAGGTCGCCTTTTGGCCATATTCGCCGCCATGGGACGAACCGGGGCGCGCGGCGGCGTTGCAACGGCGGGCAGGGCGGGCGATTGTCGCCGTCCGTCGCGGCCGCGGCGCGCGTCATTATGCTATCGGTCCCCCGCCGTTTCCAAGCCGGAAAGCCAGTATGGTCCGCATTCTCGAGGCGATGGTCGCCGCCTGTCTCAAACGCCCGTGGCTCGTCGTCGCGCTGACGGCGGCGCTGACGGGGTGGAGCATCTACTATTCGGCGCGCCATTTCGCGATCAACACGAATACGGCCCAGCTCATCTCGCCGGACATCGACTGGCGCAAGGACGAGATCGCCTGGCAGCAGGCGTTTCCGCATCTGGAGAACCTGATCGTGGCGGCGGTCGATGCGCCGAGCGCGGAGGCGGCCGAGGCCGCTGCCGACAGGCTCGTGGCCGGGCTCGCGGGCGAAGCGCACATCGTGCGCGTCTGGCGGCCGGACGCCAACGACTATCTCGCCCGGCAGGGGCTGTTGCTCGTCGACAGGCCGACGCTCGATCGCACGCTTGCGGACCTGACCGGACGCAAGGAATTTCTCGCAGCCCTTGCGGCGGACCCCAGCCTGCGCGGCCTGATGAACCTGATCGCCGGCGCCATGGAGCGCGCGCAGGACAACGAGGCGGCGTTCGAATCTTTCGTCGCGCCGCTCGGGCGCATGGCCGCGACGATCGAGGCGGCGCTGAAGGGCGAGAGCCCGCAGACGGCCGCGCTGTCGTGGCGCGCGCTGTTCGAGACGGAGGCGCCGAACGCGGGCGATCTGCGGCGCATCGTGTTGATCGAGCCCAGGCTCGACTTCGGCGCGCTCGAGCCGGGCGCAGCGGCCAGCGGGGCGGTGCGGTCGTTCGCGCGCGCGGCGTTCGCGGGGACCGGCGCCACGCTGCGCCTGACCGGGCCGACGCCGCTCGCCGACGAGGAATTTTCGACCGTCGCCGAAAACTACGAGATCAACATGATCGGCACTATTCTGGCGGTGACGGCGATCCTCGTGCTGGCGCTGCGTTCGGCCAAGCTCATCTTCGCGGTCCTGGCGACGCTGCTGGCGGGGCTTGCGATCACGAGCTGGCTCGGCCTGTTCCTGATCGGCACGCTCAATCTCATCTCGGTCGCGTTCGCGGTGCTGTTCATCGGCCTGGGGGTCGATTTCGGCATTCAGTTCACCACCCGCTACCGGCAGGAGCGCGCCGAAGGCGTGGATGTGCGCGCGGCGCTGATCGGCGCCACGCACGGCATCGGCTATTCGCTCACGCTGGCGGCGGTTTCGCTCGTGGCGGGGTTCTTCTCGTTTCTGCCGACGGAGTTTCGTGGCGTGTCGGAACTCGGCTTCATCGCGGGACTGGGCATGATCGTGGCGTTTCTGGCGACGCTGACGTTCCTGCCCGCACTGATCGTCCTGCTTAAACCGGGCGCGGAAAAGCGCGCGGTGGAGACGGCCGCGCTCGCCAAGGTCGACGCCTGGATCGCGCGCCACCGCGCGCCGGTGCTGATCGCGACCGCCCTCGTCACGCTCGCGGGCGTTCCGGCATTGATGAAGCTGAGGTTCGATTCGAACCCCATGCATCTGCGCAGCGAGAAGGTGGAAAGCGTCGCGACCTTCAACGATCTGTCGAAGGATCCGCGCACCGCGCCCAACACCATTTCCATTCTCGCGCCTTCGCTGGAGGATGCGAAGAAACTCGCGACGCGGCTGGAAAAGGTTCCGACCGTCGACCGGGCGATCACGCTCGCTTCGTTCGTTCCCGAAGATGCGGCCGAAAAGATCGCCGCCGTGCGCAAGGCGGCCGAAACGCTCGCGCCGGCGCTGGAGGCGAAGCCGCGCGCGGCGCCGAGCGACGAGGAAAACCGCAAGGCGATCGACAACGTGGTCGACATGCTGAAGATCGCGGAAGAACAGGGGGCGCCCGCGCCGATGGTGCGGTTTGCGCGCGCGACGGAGGATTTGATGAAAGCCGCGCCCGCGCAGCGCGCGGCGGCGCAGGCGGCGCTGTTCCTGCATTTTCCGGCGCTGATCGGGCAATTGCGGCTGGCGCTTTCGCCGCAGGCCGCGGGCCTCGACGCCGTGCCCGCCGACGTGCGGCGCGACTGGCTGACGGCGGACGGTCGCGCGCGTGTGGAGGTGACGCCAAAAGGCGATTCGAGTCGCGATGCTGCGCTGCAGACTTTCGCGCGCGAGGTGCGCGCGGTCGCCCCGCACGCCACCGGCGCGCCGATCACCATCTACGAGGCCGGCGCGACCATCGTGCGCTCGTTCGCGCTCGCCGGCGCGCTCGCATTCGTGGCGATCTTCGCCATCCTTTATGTCGCCATGCGCAGCATACGCGATGTGTTGCTCGCGCTCGGACCGCTCGTGCTGGCCGGCGTGATGACGCTGGAAGCCGCGCAGCTGATCGGCATGTCGCTCGACTACGCCAACATCATCGCGCTGCCGCTGATGTTCGGCGTCGGCGTCGCGTTCCACATCTACTATCTCATCGCCTGGCGTCGCGGCGTCGTCGACATGCTCGCCTCAAGCCTCACGCGCGCGATCTTCTTTTCCGCGCTCACCACCGGAACGGCGTTCGGCAGCCTGTGGCTGTCGAGCCATCCGGGCACGTCAGGGATGGGCAAGCTCCTCGCCCTGTCGCTGTTCTTCACGCTGCTGGCGGCCTTCATCATCGTGCCCGCCTTTCTCGGGCCGCCGCCCACCGGCAATGCACGCGCCCCTGCCGACTGAAACCGACGCGGGGCGCGGCCCGATCTCCAGCGCCCGCCAGGCGAGTCCGAATATGGCGACGAGCGTCATCAGCCCGGCGAGGCGATTGGCGCCGAAGCCGAGCATGAGACCGAAGGCCACGGCGGCCGCGACGGCGCGCGCGCTTTCGCGCTCGGCCGGGCCGGGCCGGGCCGCAATCGAAAGATAGGCCGCAAGCGCGACGACGGCCCCGCCCGCGGCGAGAGCGAAAGCGAGCGAAGTTCTTGCCGCGCCGAGCGAACCGAGATCGCGCGCCGCCAGCCAGCCGAGCGCCGCCGCCAGCGCCAGCGCGCCCATGCGTGTGGCCGCGCCACGCAGCCGGCGCTCGAATCCGAGCCCCGCGCCGATCAAGAGCGCAGTCGCCAACGACAACATGTCGCGCCTCCGTATGGTTACGAAAGCGTTAACACCGTCGCACGATTTAAGACATGATTTACGATGAAAATGGTTAAGCGTGGCCGGCCGGACCTTGGCGCGGGGCCGGACTCGCGACAAGCTGCTTCGGCCCGTGCGGAGCGATGCATGCGAGCGAGGAAGGTTATGCCGAACGTCAAATCCATCGCCGCGCTTTCGATAGCGTGCTTCGTGTTCGCCGCGCCGGCGCCGGCCGCCTCTCTCGATCCCTACGGCGTGTGGGTGCGGGAGGAGAGCGGCACGGAGTTTGACTTTTACAATTGCGCAAACAAGCTGTGCGCGCGCATCGTGAAGGTGGCGAAGGACGAGGACAAGACCGCGCTCAACACCGTCATCCTGCGCAACGCCGTCAAGACGGGCGAGGAATGGCGCGGCGATATTTTCAATCTCGACAACGGCAAGATCTACAAGGGAATCGTCACGCTGCCGAACGCGAGCGATCTCAAGCTCGAAGGATGTCTGCTGCGCTTTCTGTGCAAGAGCGAGACGTGGAAACGCGCGAAGGATCAATCGGCGGCCTCGACCCCCGGCGGCCAGCCGGCCAAACCGGCGCCATCGCCCAAGCCCGGCCCCGGCCACTGACGCTGCTGCGTTTGCGCTCGCGCGCGCTTCGTTTAGGCTGTTTCCGTCAAACATAAGGTCTGGGGGAAACATGCAGGATTTTACAGGCAAGATCGCCGTCATCACGGGCGCGGCGTCCGGCATCGGCAAGGCGACGACGGACCTGTTCACCGCGCGGGGCGCCCAGGTGCTGGCCGTCGACCGGCCGGAATCCGCGCTGGCCGACGCGCACAAGGGCAACGCGCGGGTCGTCACGTTCGCCAGGAGCGTCAGCGACGAGGATGCGCCCGACGTCATCGTGCAGGCCGCGCTGAAGACATTCGGCGCCATCGACATTCTGTTCAACAACGCCGGCGTCTCCAATCGTTCGCTCGCCGCCGAGACGACGGACGCCGACTGGGACCGCGTATTCGCGGTCAACGTGCGCGCGCCATTCCGCATTTCGCGCGCCGCCATTCCCGCGCTCGTCAAACGCGCGGAGGAGAAGGGCCGTGCGCGGATCATCAACACCGCCTCGGTGATGGCGTTCGACACCGACATCGGCCTTGCGGCCTATACGGCGTCCAAACACGCGGTCGCGGGACTGACCAAGACGCTCGCGCTCGAACTCGGCAAGTTCAAGGTGACAGCGAACTATCTTCTGCCCGGCGCCATTCAAACCGGCATGACGCAGGCGTCGTTCGCCGATCCGTTCGTGCGCGGCGTGTGGGAGAAGAAAGCGGCGCTGCGCCGGCTCGGCGCGCCCGAGGACATGGCGCGCTCGGTGTTTCTGCTGGCGTCCGACGACGCCGATTTCATCACCGGCCATGGGCTGGTGGCGGACGGCGGGCTGACGCTGAGAACCTGAACGGCGACGTCAGGCGCTCGCGGCGTCGAGCGCCCGCATGTCGGCGGACGACAGGTTCAGCCGCACGGCGCCGATGAGTTCATGCAACTGATGCAGGTTGGTGGCGCTGGCGATCGGCGCCGTCACCGGCGCGCGCGCCATCGTCCAGGCCAGCGCGACCTGCGCTGGCGTCGCGCTGTGCGCGGCCGCCACGTCGTCGAGCGCGGCGAGCACGCGCAGGCCCTTCGGGTTGAGATACTTGCCGGCGGTGCGCGGCCCGCGCACGCTCTTTTCCAGATCGTCCTCGGACCGATACTTGCCGGTGAGAAAGCCGGCGGCCAGCGAGAAATAGGGAATGACGCCGATCTCGCGCCGCGCGCACAATCCGGCGAGATCCTTCTCGAACTCGGCGCGTTCGACGAGATTGTAATGGGGTTGCAGGCATTCGTAGCGCGGCAGGCCCTCGCGCTCGGAAACGTCGAGCGCCTGCGACAGCCGGCCGGCCGTGTAGTTGGACGCGCCGATGACACGCGCCTTGCCCTCGCGCACCAGCTTCTCGAACGCGCGCAGCGTGTCTTCGAGCGGGGTCTGATCGTCGTCGCGGTGGGCCTGATAGAGGTCGATGCGGTCGGTCTTCAGGCGGCGCAGCGAATCTTCGACCGCGCGCGCGATGTAGTCGGGTTTCAGCCCGGTGTTCTCGCCGCCCATGTCCATGCCGACCTTGGTGGCCAGCACGATCCTGTCGCGCTTGCCGGACTTGGCGAGCCAGCGGCCGATGACCTCTTCCGACTCGCCGCCCCTGTGGCCCGGCGCCCAGCGCGAGTAGACATCGGCCGTGTCGATGAATTCGAAGCCGGCGTCGACGAAAGCGTCCAGCAGCTGGTGCGACATGGTCTCGTCGGCCGTCCAGCCGAACACGTTGCCGCCGAAACAGAACGGGTGGACGTACAGATCCGAGCGGCCGATGCGACGCTTGTTCATGATGGCGCCTCCGGACCGCATCATCGCGCGGGTTTCGCCTCGCCCGCAAGGCCGAAGCCGCGCAGATAGACGCCGGCAAGCGCGCGTGCGGTCTCCTCGATGTCGATCTGGTCGGCGCGACGCTGGATCATGGCCGTGAAGCCGATGTGTTCGGAGCCGCCGAACACCACCTCGCGCATCATCGCGCGCGTCAATCCGCCATAACTCTCCTGCGTATAGCCGAACCTGTCGAGCAGCCGCAGGAACTGGTTGGCGAAGCGCGCCAGCGCATCGCGGCCAGGCGAACGGCGATACGCGCGGCCCGTGCGCACCTCGCGCATCCAGATGCGATATGTCTCCTCGTTGTGCATGATGGCGGACAGATGCAGCGCGATCAGTTTCCGCATACCCTCGCCAAGCGTCTCGCATTCGTCGACCGCGCGGATGGCGGCCGCCACGCGCAACTCCAGCGTGACGAGCATGACGCGCACGACGAGGTCGGTCTTGTCCTTGAAGTAATTGTAGAGCGTGCCTTCCGACAGCCCCGCGGCGGCCGCCACCGCGGCCATGCTGGTCTTTTCGTAGCCCTCCTTGCTGAACAGCGCCAGCGCGACCGACAGAATGCCGGCTTCGCGCTCGCCCCATGCGCCGACGGGCTGCCGTTCGCCGGCCTTCTTGCTGGTCCTGCTCATTCCGACCGCCCGCCTGTCGCGTTGACACGACCCATTTTCTGAGGCAACCTCAGATTTAACAAGCAAAAAGAGCGGAGGCGCCGAAAATGGCGCCCGCGCGATCGGGAGGTTCGTCCGTCGGGCGCGGCGTTGGCAGGCCGGCGCGTGGATGTCTGTCGTTCGCTTTCGCTCTCTCGCGCCGGAGCGACACGCGCCCATGCCTGTCATCGAAAGCCGTATCGACGTCAATTCCGACGCCTATCGCGCGAACCGGGCGGACATGCTGCGCCTCGTCGACGAGTTCCGCGCGCTCGAACGCAAGATCCGCGCGTCCGGCGAGGCCAAGAAGGAGCTTTTCCGCAAGCGCGGGCAATTGCTGCCGCGCGAACGCCTGGCGCTGCTGCTCGATCCCGGCGCGCCGTGGCTGGAGCTTTCGACGCTCGCGGGCCTGCGCATGCACGACGAGGACGGCGGCGGCGGCATCGTCGGCATCGGCTACGTGTCGGGCGTGCGCTGCATGGTGTCGGCTTCCGACAGCGCGTTCAAGGGCGGCACCTCCACGCCGATGAGCGTGAAGAAGGGGCTGCGCTGCCAGCAGATCGCGCTTGAGAACAAGCTGCCGCAGGTGCGACTGGTGGAGAGCGGCGGCGCGAACCTTCTGTTCCAGGCCGAGATGTTCGTCGAGGGCGGACGCGGGTTCGCCAACCAGGCGCGCATGTCGGCGGCCGGCATTCCGCAGGTGACGGTCGTGCACGGCTCCTCGACCGCCGGCGGCGCCTATCTGCCCGGCCTGTCGGACTACAACATTCTGGTGCGCGGCAAGGCGAAGGTTTTTCTGGCCGGTCCGCCGTTGCTGAGGGCGGCGACCGGCGAGATCGCGACCGACGAGGACCTCGGCGGCGCCGACATGCATGTGACGAAATCCGGCCTCGGAGAATATCTCGCGGAGGACGACGCCGACGGCATCCGCATCGCGCGCGAGGTGATGGCGATGCTGCCGTGGAACGACCAGCTTCCGCATGCAGCCGCCCGCCACTATCGGGAGCCGCGCTACAGCCCGGAAGAACTGGCGGGCGTCGTGCCGGTCGACTACCGCAAGCCGATCGACGTGCGCGAGGTGCTGGCGCGCATTCTCGACGAGTCCAGCTTTCTCGATTTCAAGGCGCTCTACGGCGTCCACACGGTGTGCGGCCACGGCGACATCGAAGGCCGCACGACCGGCTTCATCGGCAACAACGGACCGATCGACGCCGACGGCGCGGCGAAGGCGGCGCAGTTCATCCAGCTTTGCTGCCAGGCGAACGTTCCGATCGTCTATCTCCAGAACACCACCGGCTACATGGTGGGGCGCGAGGCGGAGCAGGCGGGCATCATCAAGCACGGTTCGAAGATGATCCAGGCGGTGGCCAACGCCACCGTGCCGCAGATCACGCTGCATATCGGCGCCTCGTTCGGCGCGGGCAATTACGGCATGTGCGGACGCGGCTACGATCCGCGCTTCATTCTCGCCTGGCCCAACAACCGCATCGCTGTGATGGGACCGGAGCAGGCGGCCAAAGTCATGTCGATCGTGACCGAGGGCAAGGCCAGACGCGAAGGCAAACCCGTCGACCACGAAAAGCTCGCCGCCATGGAAGCCGGCATCGTCAAGCGGATGGAGGGCGAGTCGACCGCGCTCTACGCCACCGCGCGGCTGTGGGACGACGGGCTGATCGACCCGCGCGACACGCGCAAGGTTCTCGCCTTCTGCCTCTCCATCTGTCGCGAGGCCGAAATAAGACCGCTGAGGCCGACGACGTTCGGCGTCGCTCGCATGTGAGGAAGGATCGACATGAAATTCACGCCTGAACACGACGAACTGCGCCGCTCGCTGCAAAAGTTCATCGCTTCCGAAATCAACCCGCACGTCGACGAGTGGGAGAACGCCGGCATTTTTCCGGCGCACGAACTGTTCAAGAAAATGGGAAGCCTCGGCTTTCTCGGCCTCAACAAGCCGGTGGAGTTCGGCGGCTCGGGCCTCGACTATTCGTTTGCGATGACGATGGCGGAGGAACTGGGAACCATCCACTGCGGCGGCGTCCCGATGGCCATCGGCGTGCAGACCGACATGGCGACGCCTGCGCTCGCGCGCTTCGGTTCGGACGAGGTGCGCCGCGAATTTCTCGCGCCGTCGATCTCGGGCGACTATGTGGCCTGCCTCGGCGTGTCGGAGGTCGGCGCGGGCTCGGACGTGGCCTCCGTCAAGACCACCGCGCGCAAGGATGGCGGCGACTATGTCATCAATGGCGGCAAGATGTGGACCACCAACGGCACGCAGGCCGACTGGATCTGCCTGCTGGCCAACACGTCCGACGGGCCGGTCCATCGCAATAAATCGCTGATCGCGGTGCCGATGAAGACGAAGGGCGTGGAGATCGCCCGCAAGCTCGACAAGCTCGGCATGCGCTCGTCCGACACGGCGCAGATCTATTTCGACAACGTGCGCGTGCCCCAGCGCAATCTCATCGGCGAAGAGGGCTTGGGCTTCACCTACCAGATGGTGCAGTTCCAGGAAGAGCGGTTGTGGGGCGCGGTCTCTGGCCTGAAGGGCAAGGAGCGCATCATCAACGCCACGATCGACTATGCCCGCCAGCGGCAGATTTTCGGCAAGTCCGTGCTCGACAACCAGGTCGTGCATTTCAAGCTCGCCGAACTGCAGACCGAGGTCGAGCTGTTGCGTTCGCTCTGCTATCGCGCGTGCGAACTCATGCTCGAAGGGCAGGACGTGACGAAACTCGCCTCCATGGCGAAGCTGAAATCCGGACGGCTGGCGCGCGAGGTGGCGGACGGGTGCCTGCAATATTGGGGCGGCATGGGCTTCATGAACGAGACGCCGGTAAGCCGCGCTTTTCGCGATACGCGGCTCGGCTCGATCGGCGGCGGCGCGGACGAAGTGATGCTGACCATCCTTGCGAAAATGATGGGGATTGCGCCGGAGTCCAAGAAGAAGTCATGACGGCTTTTTCCAGGATCCTCATCGCCAACCGCGGCGAAATCGCCTGTCGCGTCATGCGCACCGCGCGCGCGATGGGCTATCGCACGGTCGCGGTCTATTCGGACGCCGACGCGAACGCGCTGCACGTGCGCACGTCGGACGAGGCGGTGCGGATCGGCCCGGCGCCGGCGCGCGATTCCTATCTGTCGATCGAGGCGGTGCTGGAAGCCGCGCGGAAGACGGGCGCGGACGCCGTGCATCCGGGCTACGGATTTCTGTCGGAGAACGAGGCGTTCGCGCAGGCCTGCGAGAAGGCGGGGCTGGTTTTCATCGGACCGAGCGCCGCCTCCATTCAGGCGATGGGCAACAAGGCGGCGGCCAAGCGGCTGATGATCGAGGCCGGCGTGCCGTGCGTGCCGGGCTACCAGGGCGCCGACCAGAGCGACACGGCGCTGGGGCGCGAGGCCGAGCGCATCGGCTTTCCGATCATGATCAAGGCGGCGGCCGGCGGCGGCGGGCGCGGCATGCGGCTCGTGACGAAGGCGGAGGAATTCGCGCGCGCCGTTTCGACGGCGCGGTCGGAGGCGCAGAACGCGTTCGGCTCGGGCGAACTGATCCTCGAAAAGGCCGTGGTCGACGCGCGCCATATCGAAATACAGGTGTTCGGCGACGCGCATGGCGCCGTCATCCATCTCGGCGAACGCGACTGCTCCATTCAGCGCCGCCACCAGAAGGTGGTGGAGGAGGCGCCGTCGCCCGCCGTGTCGGCGGAATTGCGCGCGCGCATGGGCGCGGCGGCGGTCGCGGCGGCCAAGGCCATCGCCTATCGCGGCGCGGGTACGGTCGAATTCCTGCTCGACGGCGCGGGCGCGTTCTATTTTCTCGAAATGAACACGCGCCTGCAGGTCGAGCACCCGGTCACGGAAGCGATCACGGGTCTCGATCTCGTGGAATGGCAGTTGCGCGTGGCGGCGGGCGAGAAACTGCCGCTGACGCAGGACCAGGTCGTGCTTTCGGGCCATGCGATCGAAGTGCGGCTCTATGCGGAAGATCCCGCGCGCATGTTCATTCCGCAGACCGGCGATATTCACGTGTGGGCGCCGGCGGACGGCGCGGGCGTGCGCGTCGACCACGGCATCGCATCCGGACAGGCGGTCAGCCCGTTCTACGATCCGATGATCGCGAAGGCGATCGCGCACGGGCGCGACCGGGAGGAGGCGCGCCGCCGGCTGATCCGCGCGCTGGAAGACACGCTGCTGGTGGGGCTCGCCGACAACCGCGCGTTCCTGATCGCGGTCCTGAGGAATCCGGTTTTCGTCGCCGGCGCGGCGACCACCGGGTTCATCGGCGCGCAGTTTCCCAAGGGGCACGCGCGCCCGCAGCCGTCCGCGCAGACGCTCGCGCTCGCCGCAGCGCTGATCTACGATCGCGCCGCCCATCGCATTCCCGATCTGATGACGGGATGGGATTCGACCGGCGCGTTTTCCAAGCCGATGCGGCTGACCGCCGGCAAACAGAATTTCGAGGTGGCGCTGCGTGCGCTGGGCGGCGATCGGTTCGAGGCGCGCGTCGGCGAAGAGCCCGTCGAACTCGCCATCGCCGATTGGGCGAACGACCGCGCGCGCTATGTGTGCGGCGACGTGCAGCGGGAGGCGCATTTTCTGTTCAGGAACGGCGTGCTGCATCTCGATGTCGGCGGCGGCCAGACGCACGCGTTGCGCGAGACCTCGCTCGATGCGGCGAGCGCCGGCGACAGGGGCGCGGACTCGCGCCTGCTCGCGCCGATGAACGGGCGGATCGTCGCCGTGCTGGCCAAGCCGGGCGATGCGGTGAGGAAGGGCCAGCGCGTGGTCGTTCTGGAAGCCATGAAGATGCAGCACGAAATCGCGGCCACCCGCGACGGCGTGATCGCCAGCGTGGCGGTCAAGGAGGGCGATCAGGTCGCCACCCGCGCCGTGCTGGCCGCGCTCGTCGACACCGACCAACCGAAAGCCTGAGCGGAGACAATCATGACTGCACGAAGCCTGTTCTACGACGAGAGCCACGAGGCGTTCCGCCAGACCGTGCGCAAATTCGTGGAGAAGGAAATCGCGCCCCATGTCGACGAATGGGACGAGGCGGAAACCTTTCCGCGCGAACTCTACAAGAAGGCGGCCGACGTCGGTCTATTGGGCATGGGCTTTCCGGAGGAATACGGCGGCACGCCGTGCGACCAGTTCCACAGGATCGTCATGAGCCAGGAATTCGCGCGCATGGGCGGCGGTGGCGTGGCGCCCAGCCTCAACAGCCATACGATCGGCACGCCGCCGATCGTGGCGCTCGGCTCGCAGGAAATGAAGAAGCGCGTCGTGCCGCAGATTCTCGCCGGCGACAAGATCAGCGCGCTGGCGATCACGGAGCCTTCGGGCGGGTCGGACGTGGCGCAACTCAAGACCACCGCCAGGCGCGAGGGCGATCATTACATCGTCAATGGCTCGAAGATGTTCATCACCTCCGGCATGCGCGCCGACTACTACACGGTCGCCGTGCGCACGGGCGGGCCGGGCGCGGCGGGCGTCTCGCTGTTGCTGATCGAGCGCGACACGCCCGGCTTCACGCGCCAGCCGTTGCGCAAGATGGGCTGGTGGGCGAGCGACACGGCCGCGCTGTTCTTCGACAATTGCCGCGTGCCGGTGGAAAACCTCATAGGACCCGAGAACCAGGGCTTCCTCGGCATCATGCTCAATTTCAACTCCGAGCGGCTGGGCATGGCGGCGGGTTGCGCGGCGCTCGCGCAGGTCTGCGTGGACGAAGCGCTCGCCTGGGCGCGCGATCGTCAGGTGTTCGGCCGCAGGCTTGCCGACAGCCAGGTGATCCGCCACAAGATCGTTGACATGCAGATGCGGGTGCACGCCACGCAGGCGATGCTCGAGACGCTCGCCTGGCGTGTCGAGCAGGGCGAGAAGCCGGCGGCCGAGATCGCCATGCTCAAGAACCAGGCGACCCAGACGCTGGCGTTCTGTGCGTCGGAGGGCGTGCAGATCCATGGCGGCATGGGGTTCATGCGCGGCACGAAAGTGGAGCGCATCTACCGCGAGGTGAAGGTGAACGCGATCGGCGGCGGCGCGGAGGAAATCATGAAGGATCTCGCGGCGCGGCAAATGGGGATCTGAGCGCGCGCGCATTTCGTCTAAACTGCGGCGAGCCCTGTGAATCCGAAAGATTCTCAGGGGTTTCGCTTTTGCGCACGGCCGCCGCAATCGGCGCTTATCTCAATGCCGGCCACGCCGGTTGATCGTGCGGGCGAATTGGCGCACAAGCGTGGCGCAGCCCGCCGACGGAGAATGCGCCCGGGAGGAAATGTGGAACTACCGGAGTGGCTCAAGCACCCGAAGTGGAAATTCGCGCGGCCGCCGATCGGCGCGTTGCTGGTGGTGTTCGGCATATTCGGCTTTCTGCCGGTCGTCGGGTTCTGGATGATTCCGCTCGGGCTGGCGGTGCTGGCGGTCGACTTCCCGGCTGCTGAGCGCGCCAATGTCTGGCTCAAGCGCAAGGTGCGTCGACAGATGGCGCGCTGGCGCAAGTATCGCGCGCGCCGAAAGCGGCTCGCCGAAGGCAGGCCTATTCGATAATTTTCCAGATGCCGGTCGCCGCCAGCACCGCCCGGTCGCCGACCATCAACTCCCCGCGCATGAAGACCACCGTCCTGGCCGCGCGCACCACCTGCGCGCGGCATTGCACGAAATCGCCATTGCGGACGGGCGCGAGAAATTGCGTCTCGAGTTGCATCGTCACCGATTTGCGGCGCCCGCCGCCCTCCCACGCCACCATGCCGATGGCATGATCGGCGAAGGTCATCAGCATGCCGCCGTGGATCGCGCCCTGGCGGTTTTCGTGCTTGTCCTCGGCGAGAAAGCCGTAGTCCCACACATCGTCGCGCTTGCGCGCCCATATCGGCCCGACGAGCGCCGAAAATCCGCCGGGCGATTTCATGATCTTCCAGCCGTCGGTCGCAGGGTCGTACGGCGCGGCAGCCGCGCCCGAATGTTTCAGCATGTGGATGTCCCGATATGCGCGCGTGGGCGCGACTATTTGGCCGCGCGCAAGGCCTCTTCCACGAAGTCCAGCCGGTCTTGGCCGAAGAACAGCGTGTCGCCGACGAAGATCGCCGGCGCGCCGAACACGCCGCGCGCCACCGCTTCCTCGGTCGTGGCGCGCAGCCGGTCCTTGGCGGGCTGCGCATTGGCGGCGGTCATCAGCGCGGCCGGGTCGAAGCCGGCGGCGGTCAGCACCGCGGCGACGGTCGGCGGATCGTTCATGTTCTTTCGGTCGACCCACATGGCGCGGAACATGGCGTCGGCGTAGGGCCGCAGCCGGCCTTCGAGATCCATGGCGGCGGCCGCGCGCATCATCAGGAGCGTATCGAGCGGAAAGTGGGGATTGTGCTCGAAGGGAACGTTGTAGCGTTTGGCGAAGCGCTGCAGATCGGCGCGCATCCACTTGCCCTTGGCGGCGATGACGGCGGGCGACTGGTTGCCGGTCGATTTGAACACGCCGCCGAGCAGCATCGGCCGCCAGACGATCTCGGCGCCGGTGCGCTGCGCGAGGCCGTCCATCTGCGTTGCGGCGAGATATGACGCGGGACTTCCAAAATCGAAAAAGAATTCAGCCCGCGCCATCAGCGTTCCCCCAGTGTTTGATTCTTGCATTATTGGAAGTCTACCACTCAATCCGCGCGACCGTCATGGCGCCGGGCGCGCCGGGCGCCCCCGCCTTTCCGGGCGCGCCCGCCGGCCCGTCCGGCCCTTTGGGGCCGCGCGGGCCCTGGCCGATGCAGCCGCCGGCGGGCTCCCCGCCAAGGCCGCCCTCCCCGCCCGGCCCGCCCGGGCCGCCCGGTCCGCCGGCGCCGCCGCGCCCGCCGTCGGCTGCGAAATCGATCCGCCGGGCGACGTTCTCGCGGTCGCGCGCGCGCACGATCAGTTTGCCGCCGTCGCCGCCGTTCGCGCCGTCTGCGCCCGGCCCGCCGGGGCCGCCTTCTGCGCCCGGCCCGCCGGCGCCGGCCGGGCGGCGGCATACGCCATCGGCGCTCGACTGGGCGTTCGCGCCTTTGGCGCCTTGCTGGCCGGCCGCGCCCGGCTGGCCGACCGCGCCGTTGGCGCCGTTCTGGCCGGATAGATCGACGCGCAGCGCCCCTTGCATGCGGCCGTGGATGGTCAGGCGCGCCTCGCCGCCCGAACGCGCCGGCCCTTCGACCGGCGCGGTCTCGGTGAGCGCGACGTTGCGGATTTCGGAATTGTCGCTCGAGAGCGTCTCGACCTCGATTTCGATCGGCCGACCGTTGGCGATGAGGGTGGCGTTGCGCAGGACGAGGCGGGAGGCGGCGATGCGCGTCGGCGCGTCCGCTCCGAAGACGAGGGTCGCGCCTTCGATCACCAGCGCGGGTCGGCGGCGCAATTCGTCGATGCGGGCGATCTCGCCCATGGTCGTCAGCGGCGCCGCAAACTGCTTGGGCACGACGCTGGCCGGCTGCGGCCATTGCGATCGCTCGAGCCGCGTTTCGAGCGAACTGGCGGCCGGCAGGAAGCCGGGCCTGCCGGTCGCCTGCGCCAGCAGCCGCGCGGCCGCGGGGGGATATCGATAATATGCCGCCGACCAGGCGAGCGCGGCGACGAGCGCGACGACGCCCAGCATGGCGAGCACGGCGCGGCGGCGCTTCAGTCCGTCGTCGGGCAGGCGAGTCATGCCCGTGTCATAATCGCTGGCGGGTCTATACGGAAGCGCGCCGATGACTACGATGGGCGCAGGGGAGGATGCATGGCGGCGCTGTCGGTTCTCGATCTGTCGTATGTCGCGGAGGGGCTGAAGCCCTCGGCCGCGCTCGCTCAGACGGTGGAGCTTGCGCAGGCGTGCGACCGGCTGGGCTACACGCGCTACTGGGTCGCCGAGCACCACAACATCCCGTCCGTCGCCTCGTCCGCGCCGGAGGTGATCATCGCGCGCATCGGCGCGGCGACGCGGCGTATCCGCGTCGGCGCCGGCGGCGTGATGCTGCCCAACCATGCGCCGCTGATGGTGGCGGAACGATTCAAGACTCTGGAGGCGTTCTTTCCGGGCCGCGTCGATCTCGGGCTCGGCCGCGCGCCGGGGACCGACCCCGTCACCTCCTACGCGCTGCGCCGCCACCAGGCGCAGAGCGAGCAGGATGTGTTTCTCGACCGGCTGCAGGAATTGATCCTGTGGGAGACCGGCGGGTTTGCGCCGCAACATCCGATGAGCAAGGTGCGTCCCGAACCGTCGGACGCGCCGCTGCCGCCGTTGTTCCTTCTCGGCTCCAGCGATTTTTCCGCGCAACTCGCCGGCGAGATCGGCGTCGCCTTCGCGTTCGCGCATCATTTCGCCACGCACGATGCGGTGGACGCCATGCAGACCTATCGCGCGCGGTTCAAGCCCTCGCGCTGGCGCGACCGGCCGCTCGCCATTCTCGCGACCTCCGTCGTGGCCGCCGACGACGCCGCGCAAGCCGAGCGGCTGGCGGCGAGCGCCGATCTATCGGCGCTGCGGCGCGCGCAGGGCTCCTACCAGCCCCTGCCGAGCCCGCAAACGGCGGCGGCCTATTCCTACACGGACGAGGAGCGCGCCATCGTGCGCGCCAACCGGCGCCGGCTGTTCGTGGGGACGGGCGAAGCCGTGCGCGCGCGGCTCGAGCAGCTCGCGCAGGCGACGGGCGCCGACGAGATCATGATCGCCTCGCCGCTCTATGCGCTGGCGGCGCGGCGGCGGTGTTACGAAATTCTGGCGGAATCGTTCGGCCTGGAGAAATCTGCCTGCGATCGCAACGATGCGCAGGTCTTGTGATTCGAAGCGTTTTCTTGGCGCGAAGCGATCTCGCTTCGCGGGAAGACGCCAAGGTCCCCACGTCAACACGAAACGGAGCGAACATGCGTCCCAGGCCGATTGAAGAATGGCACGAGATCGTCCGGTCGCGCGATCTCAAACGCCTGGAAAATCTGCTGGCCGAAGACGCCACATTCGTCTCGCCGGTCGTGCACACGCCGCAAGTGGGCCGCGCGATCACGATGAAATATCTGGCCGGCGCGCTCGTCGTGCTCAACAACGAGCACTTCCACTATCTCAACGAATGGCACGGCGAGCGGTCGTCGGTGCTGGAATTCGCGACGAAGATCGACGGCGTCGAGATCAACGGCGTCGATCTCGTATTCTGGAACGAGGCCGGGCGCATCACGCTGTTCAAGGTGATGGTGCGCCCCTTGAAAGCCATCAACATGCTGCACCAGATGATGGGGGCGCAACTGGCGGGCGCGCGGTAAGGGAAGACGCACACCGATGGCCAAACGCAACCAACCCTCGACCCCGACGGAATTGCAGCCGCGACAGGCCGATTTCGGTTTCGATCTCGACGCCGCCGTCGGCGCGATGGTCGATCTGAAATCGGTCGCGCCGGCGGACGCCTTCACGGCCGAAACCCTCGGACGCGAGCGGCGCGGGCATGGGGTCGTCGTCAACGCGGACGGGCTGGTGCTGACCATCGGCTATCTGATCATCGAAGCCGAGACCGTGTGGCTGACCACCAACGAAGGACGGATTGTGCAGGGACATGCGCTCGCGTTCGATCCGGTCAGCGGGTTCGGCCTGGTGCAGGCGCTCGCCCCGCTCGATCTGCCGGTGGCGCGGTTCGGCATGGCGGCGGCCGTGCAGCCCGGCGATCGGCTGGTGATCGCGGGCGCCGGCGGGCGCGATCACGCCATCGTCGCGCGGCTTGCGGCGCGGCAGGAATTCGCCGGCTACTGGGAGTATCTGCTGGAGGCCGCGCTGTTCACCGCGCCTTCGCATCCCGACTGGGGCGGGGCGGGTGTGTTCGACGAAACCGGGCGGCTGATCGGCGTCGGCTCGTTGCAGATCGAACAGGCCGAACCGGGCCGCGCGAAGAGCCTCTTGAACATGGTGGTTCCGATCGACCTTCTGACGCCGGTGATGAGCGACCTGGTGAAATACGGGCGCGCGCAAGGGCCGGCGCGGCCGTGGCTGGGAGTCTATGTCATCGAAATGGGCGAGCGGCTGGTGATCGCCGGCGTCGCGAACGGCGGGCCGGCCGAGCAGGCGGGAATCGAGGGCGGCGACATATTGATGGCGGTCGCCGGCGAACGGCCGCGCAGTCTGGCGGATCTGTGGCGCAAGGTCTGGTCGCTGGGGCCCGCGGGCGTCGAAATTCCGTTGCTGATCGAGCGCGACGCCCGCATCTTCGAGGCCAAAGTGAAAAGCGTCGACCGGTTGCAGATGTTCAAGGCCCGCGTTCTGCACTGACGCGCAATCGCGCCACCACGATGAAAGACGTGATCGCCGCCGCCGTGCCGAACAGCGCCGCGCCCGCGACGATGCCGCCGAACGCGCCTTCCGGCCCATACCAGCGCCCGCCCAGCGTGACGAACGGAATGACGCCGAGGAGCGTGCGGCCCCAGTTGAAGAACGTCGACAGAAACGCAAAGCCCAGGTTGTTGAACGCGGTGTTGGCGACGAACAGACCGGCCAGGAACGCCCACGCCATTACGCCGAAATTGCAGTAGAACAGCACCATGTCGCGCGTGCGGCCGACCGCGTGGAACAGATCGGCGATCGCGGGGCCGAGCAGCCACAACAACAGCCAGACGAAGGCGACATAGCCCGCCGACAGCGCGAAACATTCGGACAGCGTGCGCAGCACGCGATCGAGACGACGCGCGCCATAATTCTGCGCGAGGATGGGGCCGATGGCGCCGGTGAGCGCGAACAGGACGCCGAAGGCGACGGGCGTGACGCGGTCGACGATGGCTATGGCGGCGACGATCGGTTCGCCAAAGCCTGCGAACACGCGCATGGCGTAGGAATTGGCGATCGGCGTCGCCAGATTGGTGAGGATGGCGGGGCCGGCAATCGCCAGCACGGGCGCGATGTCGGCGCGCACGCTAGTCGCGCTCGGCGCGCGCAACGCCTGATGCACGCGCACCACCGCCCAGAAACCGACCGCGCAGAACACGAAACGCGAGACGACGGTCGATATGGCGGCGCCGTCGGGGCCAAGATTCAGGCCGAAGATCAGCAGCGGATCGAGCGCGGCGGTCGCCAGCGCGCCAAACAGCGTGACATACATGGAGCGGCGTGCGTCGCCCAGCGCGCGCAACAGGCCCTGCAGCGCCATGCCGAGCGCCATGAGCGCGTTGGCGGGCGCGGTGATGGCGAGAAAGGAATCCGCGATCGCGCGGGCCTCGCCGGCCGCGCCGAACGCTTCGAGAACGGCGTCGCGCCACACGAATATCGGAATGGAAACGAGAGCGCCGACCACCGTCGCATGCACGAGGCCCGAGCTTGCGAGCCGGCGCGCGTCCACTCGTCGTCCCGCGCCGATCGCGCGCGCGACGACGGCGGTGACGCCGATCGAAAGACCGATATTGACGCTCATGGCGACGAACAGAACCTGCGTCGCAAGGCCGACGCCCGCGGTCTTGGCGGGATCGCCAAGCCAGGACACGTAGAGCAGCGACAGCAGATCAACGACGAACAGGGCGATGATGCCAGCCGAGCCGGAGGCGGTCATCACCAGCACATGGCGCAGCGTGGAGCCTTCGGTGAACACCGGGCGCGCGCGCAGAACCCTTTCCTCGGGCTTCGTCATGCCGTGCGTCCGACGAGCGCGGCCGCCGCATCGCCGGAGCGGATGGCGCCTTCGATGGTCGCAGGCAGGCCGGTCTGCGTCCAGTCGCCCGCAAGCACGAGATTGCGCCAGCGCGTGCGCGCGCCAGGGCGCAGGCGGTCCTGCGCGGGCGTGGCGGCGAAGGTCGCGCGCTTCTCGCGCACCAGACGGTGGGCGGGCATGCGCGCTTCTCCCAGGCGCGCGACGGCGCGAACCTCGCGCCACAGCTTCTCCGCGAAATCCTCGCTCTCGGTTTCGATCAGATCGTCGGCCGCGCTGATGGTGACGGACAGGCGTTCGGGAAAGGCGAACACCCATTCGCTCAGGCCGCCGACGACGCCCGTCAGCAGCGGCGTTCCGGGCGGCGGCGCATGCGCGAAATGCGCGTTGAAAATGGCGCGATGCTCGGTCGGCGCCGTAATGCCGGGCGCGAGCTCGCGCGCGCTCCAGGCGGGCGCCGCGAGGATGACGGACTCGTCCGGCGCGATCTCCACGCGTGCGTCGCCGAATTCGAGCGCGCGCACGCGGTCGGCCTCGAACTGCAGGCCGCGCAGACGCGCGCCGAGCCGGATGTCGGCGCCCCGCGCGCCGAGAAACGAGAGAGCCGGCGCCACGAACGCGGCGGCGAGATCGGGATGGGGCACGCGCGGGCGGGCGGCTGCGCCGCCGGCGCCGAGGCTCTCGCGCACCACGGCCGCCGCAAGCCTGGCGGAGGCTTCGTCCAGCTTTGTGTTGAGGGCGGAGACGAGCACCGGTTTCCACAGCCGGTCCCACAAGGCGCCGTGCGGGGCAAGCGCGTCCGCCACCGTCGCATCCGCGCCGGCGAACAGAAGTTTGCCGCCGCGCAGATAGTCGCCCGCGCTCGTATGCGGCGTGCGGCGCGCTTTGGAAAAAATCCACCACGGCGCGCGGCCGGGGTTGGGGCGCAGTCGCCAGCGCTCGTCCGAGCGCAGATCGCAGAAGTCGAACACGCACGCCTGCGGACCCGCGAGCGCATCGCGCGCGCCGATGCGATCCAGATAGGCGAGCGCGGCGCGATTGCACGCCAACAGAAGGTGGTTGCCGTTGTCGATGGTCGCGCCGAGCGCGGAATCGAACCAGGAGCGGCAGCGGCCGCCAGCCATGCGGGCTGCCTCGTACAGCACGACCGTCCGGCCCTGCCCGGCGAGCTGCGTGGCCGCCGCAAGCCCCGCCAGGCCCGCGCCGACGACATGCACGCGCGGCGCGTTCACCACAGGCCCCATTTCAGGACCCCGAACAACAGGCGCGGCTTGTTGACGCCGATCCGCGCGCGCGGCGTCGCGAAGCCGCGCCGGTCGAGACGTTCGAGCACGTCGCGATACGCATAGGCCATCAGGCGCGGCGCGCGCACGGCGGCGCGCGGGGCGGCGCGCATGATCTTGTCGGCTTCCGCGAAATGGGCGCGCGCCTTCTCGATCGTCGGCCGGCAGGCGGCGGCAAGCGCTGGATGGGAGAGCGCATCGCGCGGCGCGCGCGCTTCCACGCAGGCCTCGACAAGGCTTTCGCGCGGCAGGTAAAGGCGGCCGTTGGCGGCGTCCTCGTCCAGATCGCGCAATATGTTGGTGAGTTGCAGCGCGCGGCCGAGATGGTGCGCGAGCGCGGTTCCCGGCTCCTCGCCCAGGCCGAAGATGCGCACGGACAGGCGGCCGACGGCGCTCGCCACGCGGTCGCAATAAAGGTCGAGCGTGGCGGCGTCGGGCGCGACGATCGGCCCGTTCAGATCCATCTCCATGCCGTCGATCACGGCCTGGAAATCGGCGCGCTTCAGTCCATAGCGCGCGACGGCGTTTTTCAGAAACGCGGCGCGTCCGGCCGGGCCGCCGGCATAGAGCGCGTCGATGTCGGCGCGCCAGGCGTTCAGCTCCGCACGCGGATCGGCGACATGCGCGTCGCCGTCGGCGATGTCGTCGACCGCGCGGCAGAACGCATACACGTCGTACATCGCCTGGCGCCTGTCGCGCGGCAGAATGCGCATGCCCGCATAGAACGATGAGCCGGCGGCGCCGGAGTCTTGCGAGTTCATGCGCGCGCGCTCCGTGCGAAGGCGCGCCGGAGGAGCGCCGCGCCCGCGCCGGCGCCCGCGACCCACGCGAAACGCGCCTTGGACGCATGCGTCTCCTCGCGCAGGGGATCGCGCGTCAGCAGACCGCGCACGAGATCCTCGGCCAGCGCCTGGATGGCGGCCACGTTCAAGGACAGGCGCAGGTCGCGCACCTGCGCGGGAAAGACCACGCTTTCGCGCAGCAGCGCCTGCGTGCGGCGCGCGAGATCGGCGAGCGCCGCGCGCAATTGCGGCGCAGACGCCTTCTCGCCAAGCATCTCGACGCGCGCGCCGTGCGCCGCCAGAATGTCGTGAGGCAGATAGACCCGGTCGAGCGCGGCGTAGTCCTTCCCACAATCCTGAAGGTGATTGATGATCTGGAGCGCGGCGCAGAGCGCGTCGTTGGCGGGCCAGGTCGCGCGGTCCTCGCCGTGCAGATCGAGCACGTAACGCCCGACCGGCATGGCGGAGAGCCGGCAGTAAGCGATCAGATCGTCGAAGGTTTGGTAGCGCGTCTGCGTCACGTCGAGACGGAAGGCCTCGATCAGGTCGAGCGCGTGGCGCGGCGAGAGACCGCGCTCGGCGAGCGTCGCCCGCAACGGTTCGGCGATGGGGTGGGGCGGTCCCTCGCCCGTCAGCGCGGCGGCGAGTTCGTCCAGAAGCCGAAGCTTGTCTTCCGCCGCGAGCGTCGCGTGGTCGGCGACGTCATCGGCCGCGCGCACGAAATCGTAGAAGGCGAGCACCGGCGCGCGATAGGGCGCCGCCAGCAGCGTCGCGACGGGAAAATTCTCGTCGCGGTGCGATTTTCCGGAAGACGCGGCGCTCGCGTCGATCATTCGCTCCGGCTCCCCGCCGCCTGATAGCGACCCTTCCAGGCCCCGCCGCGGCCCAATGCGTGGACAATCGCGGATTCGACGGTGAAGGCCATATAGAGCGCGGCGACGACGGGCAAGAACAGCCCGCGCCAGGCGCCCATTCCGTACCGGCGCAGCATCGGCCTGAAGGACAGAACCATCAGCACATAGGCGAGCAGCGCAGGGCCGCCGACGGCGAAATCGGCATGGGCGGCGAGAACGGGCGGCAGCAGGAACGTCGCCGTCAGGCCGACGAGCGCGCCGGCGAGCCGCAGCGGCGAATAGCGCAGTTCGGCATAGGCCGAGCGCACGACCATGCGGCGAATGTCGTCGAGGCGCGGATAGGGGCGCAGGCTGACGACGCGCCGGGTGAGGCCGAGCCAGATGGGGCCGACGCTTTTCATCAGCCGGCCGAGCGCGCAATCGTCGATGAGCGCGCCGCCGATGGCGGCGAGCCCGCCGGCCCGCGCGAGCGCCGCGCGGTCGACCAGCATGCAGCCGCCCGCCGCCGCCGCCGTCGCCCTGCCTTTGTCGTTCACCCAGGCGAAGGGATAGAGCATGGCGAAAAAGTAGACGAAGGCCGGCGTCAGCCAGCGTTCGGCGGAGCTCTGGCAGGACAGTTGCGCCATCAGCGAGACCAGCACGCGGTTGTCGCGCACGGCGCAGCCGGCAAGGCGCGCGAGCGTGTCGGGCGCGTGTTCGATGTCGGCGTCGGTGAACAGGATGTGCGTCGGCGCCGCGCCGCGCGTTTCGACGAAAGCGAGGCCGGTCTGCATGGCGTTGAGCTTGCCCGTCCAGCCGGGCGGCGGCGCATGGCCGGCGAGCACGCTCAGCCGGTCGGCGGCGCCGAGCGCCTCGGCCGCGCGGCGCGCGATGCCGCCCGTGCCGTCCGCGCTCTGGTCGTCCACCACCACGACATCGAACGGAAACGGGCACTCCTGTTTCAGGAGGCTCGTCACGCAGCGCGCGATGGTCGCGGCTTCGTCGCGCGCAGGCACGATCGCGGTCACGCGCAGACCTGCCGCGTCCGCCGGCGCGAGCGGGGCGAGATCGTCGCAGGTCTCGCGCGCCTGCCAGAAGAAGCCGCGCGCGAAGATCAACGTCAGCCAGATCGCCAGCGTCAGGAGCGAGAGCGAAACAAGGATCATCGTTTCAGATAGCCGGCCTGGCGAAACCAGTCCACAGCGTCGGCGACGCCAGCGCGCCATGGCCGCGAGACGTAGCCGAGTTCGCGCCGGGCCTTCTCGTCCGAATAATACATGTAGTTGCGCGCCATGCTGAGGCCATCGCGCGTGGCGAACGGCTCGCGGCCCGTGAACCGCGCGCCCAGTTCGGCGCAGAGCGCGAACGGATAGACCAGCCGGTGCGGCAGGCGCACGGCGCGGCCGCGCCGCCCCACGAGCCGCGCGATTTCCGCAAGCAGATCGGACAACGGCACGTTGTCGCCGCCCAGTATGTAGCGTTCGCCGGCGCGACCGCGTTCGAAAGCCGCCACATGACCTTCGGCGACGTCGTCCACATGCGCGAAATTGAGACCGGTCTCCACGAACGCCGGCATGCGGCCCCTTGCCGCCTCCACGATGATGCGGCCGGTCGGCGTCGGGCGCACGTCGCGCGGGCCGACAGGGGTCGAGGGATTGACGATGACGACCGGCAGGCCGTGCTTTTCGGCCAGATCCTCCACCAGACGTTCGACGGCCACCTTGCTCCGCTTGTAGGCGCCCACGGCGCGCTCGGGCGCGAGGCGGTCGGTTTCGACGGCGAGCGCGCCGGCGCCGCGCGCAAGGGTCGCCACGCTGGACGTGTGAATCACGCGCTCCACGCCCGCGCGCAACGCCTCCTCCATGACATTGCGCGCGCTTTCCATATTGGCGGCGAAAATCTCGGTGGGATCGCGCGCCCACAACCGATAGTCGGCTGCGACATGAAAGACGTGCCGCACGCCCACCAGCGCGCGCCGCACCGCCGCGCGGTCGCGCAGATCGCCGATGGCGATGTCGTCGCGCGGGTCGATGTTCACGCGGCGCGCGCTGGCGCGCACCAGGACGCGCAGCGGCCAGCCGCGCGTGCGCAAGGCGTTGGCGACGGCCGAGCCGACGAAACCGCTCGCGCCGGTCACCAGAACAAGGCCGTTCGGCGCAAGTCCGGATGCGTCGCTCATCCGCCGGCGCTCATCGGCTGCATCCTCGCGGTCATCGCGCCCGTCCGCTCCCTCGATCGACGCCGGCCGCCGGCGCCCGCCCCGCAAGGACGCCGCCGCGCGACCGCGCGCGCCAGAACTTTCGCGGCGGGCCCGTCGCGCCCGCTCCGCATGCCTTGCCGGCGGATCGGATCGCTTTCGTGCGGCGATCGTGTGGCGGGCCTTACGCGGCGGGCCAGGTCGCCAGCAGCGTTTCGAGCGCCGAGACGAGGGCGAGAGGCTGGTCGACCATAATGTGGTGGTCGGAGTCGGGAATGGTCACGAACGGCGAGCCCGGCCGCATCAGCGCATGGCCGTAGGCGGCGTCCCAATCGTTGATGAGCTGCGAGCGTGCGCCGCGGACGAGCGCCATGGGGCATTGGGCGCGGCCGAGCCGGTCGGTGAGGTCCGGCAGGTGAAAATCGCGCCACAGGAACGGGTCGAAGCGCCACGACCAGCCCTCGCCGCCGGCCGGGTTGTCCACCCGTTTCAGGCCGTCGCGGGCGATCAGATCGGCGATGTAGAGATTTTCGCACGCCTGCAGCGGCGCCAGGCGAAAGCGCGCCAGCGCGGCCTCGAGCGAGGGATAGATGTTGTGGGGCGTCAGTTCGCGCGGGCGGCGCGGCCGCACCCCGCGCTCCTTGCGCCGTTCCTCGCGCCGCTGCGGCGTGAGAAAGGGCGAATCGACCACCACCGCCGCCCTGAACCGCGCGCCATGCAGCGTCGCCATCTCCGCCATCGGAAAAGCGCCGAACGAATGGCCGACGACGAACGGTTTCGCCACGCCCGCAAACAGGCCCGCGGCTTCAGCCACGGCGACGATCTCCTCCACGAACAGGTCGAGCCGGTACTGCGGCCGCCAGTCCGATCCGCCCATGCCGGACCACGAGAAAGCGGCCACGCGATAGCGGTCGGCGAAGAACGGCGCGATGAATTTCCACCAGCCGGCGTGCGCGCCGTTGCCGTGCATGAGCAGCAGGCCCGGCTTTCCGACCTCGCCCCATGTGAGCATTTCGATGCCGGCGCCGGCCACTTCCACGCGCGAGACCTGCGGCGCATGTGCGATGGCGCGAACGAACCAGCCCGGCGCCGGCGGCCGCCCGCCGCCGAATCGGGCGAGCGGCGAATACAGCGCCGGATCCTTCGGCGAGCGGGCGTCGGGCGTGGGCGATGGCTGTGCGGAACTCATGCGGAAAATCTCGGAGCTGGCGCGCGCGTCGCCCGCCGGAGCGGCGCGACTTTGACAGCGCGAATGTTCGGCTTAAATTGTCCTACAAGAAACGTTACGGGGCAATCGCCCGACGCCGCCGGACCGTTCGCGCGATTTCGCCCGGACGGACGATGCGCTAGCGTCGGGCCTGGCGCCGATGGAGGAAACGCATGAAAGCTGTGCTCAGCCGCCAGGTGGGCGGTCCGGAGACTCTCACGCTCGAAGACATGCCCGATCCGGCGCCCGGCCCCGGCCAGGTCGTCGTCGACGTGAAGGCGTGCGGGGTGAACTATCCCGACAGTCTCATCATCCGGGACATGTACCAGTTCAAGCCCGAGCGGCCGTTTTCGCCGGGCGGCGAGATTTCCGGCAAGGTTTGCGCGCTCGGCGCCAATGTGACGAACCTGAAGGTGGGCGACCGCGTGCTGGCGTCCGTCGGCTGGGGCGGCATGGCCACCCGTGTGCCGGCGGAGGCTGCGCGCTGCGTGAAGATTCCGGACGCGATGCCCTACGACGAGGCCGCCGCCTTCCTCATGACCTACGGCACCTCGCATCACGCGCTGAAGGATCGCGCCAGGCTCAAAGCCGGCGAGACGCTGCTGGTGCTGGGCGCAGCCGGCGGCGTCGGCATCGCGGCGGTCGAACTCGGCAAGGCGATGGGCGCCAAGGTGATCGGCGCCGTGTCGTCGCAGGACAAGGCCGATTTCGTGAAATCGAAAGGCGCCGACGCCACGCTCGTCTATCCGCCGGGTCCGTTCGACAAGGCGGGCGCAAAGGCGCTGGCCGATCTGTTCAAGGGCGCGGTCGGGCCGAACGGCGCCGATGTCATCTACGACGGCGTGGGCGGCGACTATGCGGAAGCCTCGCTGCGCGCCATCGCGTGGGAAGGGCGTTTTCTGGTCGTCGGTTTTCCGGCCGGCATCCCCAAACTGCCGCTCAACCTCACGCTTCTGAAAGGCTGCGATGTGCTGGGCGTGTTCTGGGGCGATTTCGTGCGCCGCTTCCCGGGGCGGCACCAGGAAAATCTCGCCGAGATGATGGCGCTCTACGCCGCGGGAAAAATCCGCCCGACGGTGTCCGAGCGTTTTCCGCTGGAAAAATCCGCCGACGCCATCACCTGGCTCGCCAGCCGCAAGGCGGTGGGCAAAGTCGTCGTGACGATGGAGTGAATCGAAAATGGCCGATATCGAAACATTCCGTCGCGAAACACGCGCATGGCTGGAGGCGAACTGCCCCGCCGAAATGCGCACGCCGCCCGACGAGGAAAACGACCGCTGCTGGGGCGGGCGCAACTGGAAGTTCAAGAGCGAGGCGCAGCGCCAGTGGTTCGAGGCCATGCGCGACCGCGGCTGGACCGTGCCGGACTGGCCGAAGGAATACGGCGGCGGCGGCCTTTCGAAGGAAGAAACGAAAGTGCTGCGGCAGGAAATGCGCGCGCTGAACTGCCGCGCGCCGCTCGATTCGTTCGGCATCTGGATGCTGGGTCCCGCGCTGTTGAAATACGGCACGGACGCGCAGAAAAAGGAACATCTGCCCAAGATCGCGCGCGGCGAAATCCGCTGGTGCCAGGGCTATTCCGAGCCGGGCGCGGGCTCCGACCTCGCCTCGCTGCAGACGCGCGCGGACGACCACGGCGATCACTTCATCATCAACGGCCAGAAAATCTGGACGAGCTACGCCGACAAGGCCGACTGGATCTTCTGCCTCGTGCGCACGGATTTCTCCGCCAAGAAGCACGAAGGCATCAGTTTCGTGCTGTTCGACATGGCCTCGCCGGGCGTGACGACGCGGCCGATCCTGCTGATTTCCGGCAAATCGCCGTTCTGCGAGACGTTCTTCGACAATGTGAAGGCGCTGAAATCCAATCTCGTCGGCGTGCAGAACAAGGGGTGGGACGTCGCCAAATATCTGCTGACCCACGAGCGCGACATGATCGGCGCGATGGGGCTCGGCGGCGGGCGCCCGCTCGGACAGGTGGCGGCGGATGCGATCGGCGTGGAGAACGGCGTGCTCGACGCGCCCGTGCTGCGCGCCGACCTCGCGCGGCTGGAGGTGGACGCGTGGGCGTTCCAGCTCGCGATGGAACGGGCGGTCGATCTGTCGAAGGCCGGCCAGTCGCACCCCGCTTACTCGTCGTTCCTCAAATATTACGGCACGGAACTGAACAAGCGCCGGCACGAACTCACCATGTCGACGCTCGGCTCCGACGGTCTCGAATGGGAGAGCGCGCGCAGCCAGGAAGGCGATGCGCCGCGCGCATGGTTGCGCACCAAGGCCAATTCGATCGAGGGCGGCACGAGCGAAGTGCAGCTCAACATCATCACCAAACGCATTCTCGAACTGCCGGGCGCGTGAGCGCGCAGTTCCCGGAGGAAACGACATGGCCCTCGTGCTGACAGAAGAACAGAACCTATTGCGCGATTCCGCGCGCGGATTCATCGGCGACAAGGCGCCGGTGGCGCATCTGCGCAAGTTGCGCGACACGCGCGACGAGACCGGCTTTTCGCGCGCGTTGTGGAAAGAGTTCGCCGAGATGGGCTTCGCTGGCGTGCTGGTGTCCGAGGCGCATGGCGGCTCCGGCATGGGGCATATGGAAGCCGGTCTCGTGATGGAGGAAATCGGGCGCAATCTCACGCCTTCGCCGTTCTTCGCCACCGCGATGCTGGGCGCGACCGCTCTCAACAAGGCGGGCGGCGCGCGCGCCAACGAATTGTTGAAGAAACTGGCGGCCGGCGATCTGCTGCTGGCGCTGGCGCTCGACGAGAAATCGAAACACGCGCCCTCGAAGATCGACACGAGCGCGAAAAAGTCCGGCAACGGCTTCACGCTCAACGGCGCCAAGACGTTCGTCGTCGACGGACATGTCGCCGACCTGCTGATCGTGGTCGCGCGCACGGACAACGGCCTCACGCTGTTTCTCGTCGATCCGAAGGCGAAGGGCGTCGCCATCGAGCGCACGGTGATGGTCGATGCGCACAACGCCGCGCGGGCGACATTCGACAATGTGGCGCTCGACGCCGACGCGGTGCTGGGCGAAGTCGACGGCGGCGCGGCCATTCTGGAAGCGGTGTTGAATGTCGGGCGCGCGGGCCTTGCGGCCGAACTGATGGGCCTGTCGGAGGAGGCGTTCGCGCGCACCACGGCATATCTGAAGGACCGTAAGCAGTTCGGCAAGGCGATCGGCGAATTTCAGGGCCTGCAGCACCGCGCCGCGCACCTCTTTTGCGAACTGGAAGTGACGCGCGCCGCCGTGATGCGCGCGTTGCAGACGCTGGACGAGGCGCCGGAAAAAGCCGGTCCCATCGTCTCGCTAGCCAAGTCGCGCGCGTGCCTTTCGGGCGACCTGGCCGTGCGCGAGGGCGTGCAGATGCACGGCGGAGTCGGCATGACGGACGCGTTCGATATCGGCCTGTTCATGAAACGCGCGCGCGTCGCGCAGGAACTCTTTGGCGACGCCGGATTCCACGCCGACAGGATCGCACGGCTCAGGGGATACTGAGCCGCACGAGACAATGAGCAAGCGTCGGCGGATTCGCCGACGTTTTCATTTGCGCGGACGCGCGAAGGGCAGCGTGCTCGACAGGCCGCCATCGACCGGGAAGGCGTGGCCGTTGACGTAAGAGGATTCGTCGCTCGCCAGAAAAAGCGCCATTGCTGCTATTTCGTGCGGCGCGCCGGCGCGCTGCAACGGGTTCAGCTGACCGATCTTGCCGTCCGTTCCGCGCGCGCGGGCCTGCTGGAAGATCGGTTGCGTCATGCCGGTCTCGATGAGGCCGGGGCAGATGGCGTTCACGCGCACATTCGTGCCGATGAGCGCGTTGGCGCTGGTCTGGGCGAGCGACACCACGCCCGCCTTGCTCGCGCTGTAGGGCACGCCGCCGGCGTTGGCGCGCAGACCCGCGACCGAGGCCGTGCAGATGATGGAGCCGCCGCCCTGCGCGATCATATGCGGGGCGACCGTGCGGATCGCCAGAAACGGTCCGAGGAGATTGATGCGCAGGATCTCGGAGAACATGTCGACCGTCACGTCGAACAACGGCGTCATGCCGCCGGAAATTCCGGCGTTTGCGAACATGACGTCGATGCGTCCGAATTCCTTCAGCGCGCGGTCGACGTAGGCTTTCACATCGGACTCCGCCCCCGCATCGGCCGTCATGGCGAGGCCCGTTCCGCCGGCCGCCCGCATCTCGTCGACGGTCTCGCGCACGGCGTCGGTCCTGTCGACCGCCAGCACGCGCGCGCCCTCGCGCGCGAACAGCAGCGCGCTCGCCCGGCCGATGCCGGATCCCGCGCCGGTGACAATCGCCGCTTTTCCTTCAAGCCGTCCCGCCATATCGTTCCTCCCGATTTTCGCTCAAACCTAAACGAGTAGACCGGGAGAGGAAATGACGCAGCATCAGGGGGCCGCATTCGCCCACACATCGCCGTTCGCCACACCGGGCGCGGTGACGACGCGTTTCTGGTGGGTGCGCCATGCGCCGGTGCCGGACGGCGGCAAGATCTACGGCCAACGCGATCTTTCGTGCGATTGCAGCGACGCGGCCGTGTTCGAGGCGCTCGCGCGCACGTTGCCGACCGGGTCGCGGTGGGTCACCTCGCCGCTCAAACGCGCGAAGGAGACGGCGGCGGCCATTCTGGCGGCCGGCCACGCGGACGCTGGATGCGCCCCCGAACTGCACGCCGATTTCGCCGAACAGTCGCTGGGCGACTGGCAGGGACTCGACCGCGCGACGTTTCTGGCCGAGCGCAGCCCCTCGCTCATCGCCCCCTGGTTTGGCGCGGTGGACGAGCGCGCGCCCAATGGCGAAAGTTTCATGGACCTGCTCGCGCGCACGCGGCGCGGCGTGGACGACTGCCTCGAACGTCATGCCGGGCGCGATGTCGTGGTGGTGGCGCATGGCGGCACGATCCGCGCGGCGATCGGCCATGCGCTGGGGCTGACGCCGCGCGACATGCTGGTGTTTACGACCGACAATTGCGCGCTCACGCGGCTCGATCACATCGCGTCCGAAAAGGAGCGCGGCTGGCGGGTGATCTGCGTCAACCACCAGCCCTGGATCGGCGCGAAGGGCGAATCCAAACTCGCCTGACGTTCAGTCGACCGCCGCGTAGACCAGCGCGCGGAACAGCATGCGATAATAATCGCGCTGGCCGGGCGCCTGGATCAGCATGATCGCGAACAGATCTTCCTCCCAGTCGATCCAGAACGACGTGCCGGCGATGCCGCCCCAGTAGAATACGCCCTGCGATCCCGGCACGGCGGCCACGCCCGGTTCGTTGCGCACGGCGAAACCGAGTCCGAACCCGTGGCCGGCCGGCAGCAGGTCCGAGCCGATCTTCACGTTCGGGCCGAGATGATCGCTGGCCGTCCATTCGAGCGTCTTGCGCCCGAGAATGCGCGTTCCCCCGAGCGTTCCGTAGCCGGCCAGCATCGCGCAGAAGCGCGCGTAATCGTGCGCGGTGGAGACGAGACCGCCGCCGCCGGATTCAAATTTCGCCGGGCGCCGGATGTTGATGACGCTCACCGGGGTCTTCGCATCCGGGTCGATGGCGAACGGCTCGGCGATGCGCGCCTGCTCCTTCTCCGGCACGGAAAAGGCGGTGTCGTTCATGCCGAGCGGATCGAAAATGCGCGCGCGCAGTTCCTCGCCGAGCGTGCGGCCGGAGACGATCTCGATCACGCGGCCGAGCACGTCGGTCGAGCGACTGTAGTCCCAGACGGTCCCGGGATGGTTGAGCAGCGGCAGGCCGGCGAGCGCGGCCACGTGCTCGGCGTTGGTCTGGTTGGTGCTGGCGATTCTGGCGTCCAGATACGCCTTCTGCACGGGATGTTCGCCGAGAAATTCGTAGGTGAGGCCCGAGGTGTGGCGCAGCAGGTCCTGAATCGTGATGGGCCGGGCCGGCGCGACCAGATCGAGGCCGCCGTCGCGGGCGACGCCGACCTTCGTTTCGGCGAAGGCGGGGATGTAGGCCGACAGCGGATCGGCGATCTGCATGCGGCCTTCCTCCACCATCTGCATGATGACGGTGGAGACGACGGGCTTGGTCATCGAATAGATGCGGAAGATGGAATCGTCCGTCATCGCCTGCCTGGCGGCGGGATCGCGCAGGCCGAAGGATTCGAGGTAGCCGATCTTGCCGCCGCGCGCGATCAGCACCACGGCGCCGGGCAGGCGGCCGCTCGCGATCTCGCCGCCGAAGACCTCGCCCAGCCGGTCGAGCGCGCCGGCGTCGAGCCCGATCTTGTCGGGTTTGGTTGTCGAAAGCGCGTTCTTCTTGCCCATGGTTTCCTCTCGTCCCGCGCGCGGGCCGCCTTGCTGGGGCGCCGCGCGTCCTTTAGTTTCGCCGAAAATCAACGTCGCACAGTTTCGGGAGAAAACGCGCATCATGCAACAGGCGCCGGATTTCCAGCTCATCGTCGACCGCATCAAGGAAACGGCGCGCACGCGGCCCGACCATATCGCGTTCATGCAGGACGGGCGCACGCTCTCCTACGGCGCGCTCGGCCGGCTGATCGATCGCATCGGCGCGGCGTTGCAACGCGACGGCGTTCCGCAGCGCGAGGCCGTGGCGATCTGCGCGGCGACATCCATCGAATACGCGGCGCTGTTTCTCGGCGCGCTTTCGGTCGGCGTCGTGCCGGCGCCGCTCGCGCCCTCGTCCACGCCCGAGCAGCTCGTCGGCATGGTCAAGGATTCCGGCGCGCGGCTGCTGTTTCTCGACGCCACGACCGCGCAAAGTCTGACGGGGGCGGGCGGCGTGACGCGCATCTCGCTCGACGGGTTCGCCGCCGACCGCGCGTTCGCCGACTGGCTCGCGCCGGAGGGCGCGAAGCCGCAGCCTGTCGAGATTGCGCCGACCGATCCGTTCAACATGATCTATTCGTCCGGCACGACGGGCCTGCCCAAAGGCATCGTGCAGTCGCACCGCATGCGCTGGGGCCATGTGATGCGCGCGAAGGACTATCTCTACGACGAGACCGCAATCACGCTTCTGTCGACGCCGCTCTATTCCAACACCACGCTGGTGTCGTTCTTCCCGACGCTGTCGGGCGGCGGCACGGTCGCGCTGATGCAGAAATTCAACGCGCGCGCATTTCTCGAAACCGCGCAGAAAATCCGGGCCACGCACGCGATGCTCGTGCCGGTGCAATATCAGCGCATCATGTCCGATCCGGATTTCGACACGTTCGACCTGTCGAGTTTCCGCATGAAGTCCTGCACCAGCGCGCCGTTCTCGGCGGAGCTGAAGGCGGATGTGCTCAAGCGCTGGCCGGGCGGGCTGGTGGAAGTCTACGGCATGACGGAGGGCGGCGGCTCCTGCATCCTCTACGCCCATCTTTTTCCCGACAAGCTCGACACGGTCGGGCGGCCGGCGGAAGGCCACGACATTCGCCTGATCGACGAGCGCGGCAGAGAAGTGGGGCGGGGCGAAATCGGCGAGATCGTCGGGTTCTCCGGCCTGATCATGAACGGCTACCACAACCAGCCCGGCAAGACGCGCGAGGCGCAATGGACCGCGCCGGACGGACGCGTGTTCATGCGCACCGGCGATGTGGGGCGGTTCGACGAGGACGGATTTCTGAAGCTGATGGACCGCCGCAAGGACATGATCATTTCCGGCGGGTTCAACATCTATCCGAGCGATCTGGAGACGGAACTGTCGCAACATCCGGCGGTGCGCGAATGCGCAGTGGTGGGCGTGAAATCGGCCGAATGGGGCGAGACGCCGCTTGCATTCGTGGTGCTGCGGGCTGGCGCGGAGGTCGACGCGGAGGAATTGCGGACGTTCGCCAATGCGCGGCTCGGCAAGACACAGCGCATTTCCAGGGTGGAGATCGTGAAGGAACTGCCGCGCAGCGCGATCGGCAAGATTCTCAAGCGCGAGTTGCGCGACGCATACGAAGCGCGAGCCAAAGCATGAGCGCGCCGTTCGAAGTGGAGGACATGGTCGGCTGGTTCGATCTCGACGCCAACCGCCACATGAAGAACACCGCCTATATGGAGAAGGCGGTGGCGTGCCGTCTGCGGTTCTTTCTCGCGCACGGGTTCTCGCCGGAAGAATTCGCGCGACACGACATCGCCTTCGTCGTCGTGCGCGACGAGACGAGCTACGCGCAGGAGTTGTTCCTCGGCCAGCGGATGCGCGTGCAGCTGTTGTGCGGCGGCGTGAACGCCAGCGGCTCGCGCTTTCTCGTCGTCAACCGCATTCTTGCGGAAGACGGTACGCTTGTTTACGAAATCCGCTCCATGCTGGTGTGGCTCGACACCAAAGCGCGCAAGTCCTGCGCGCCGCCGGCGGAGCTTGCCGCGCTGATCGGCGCTCTGGCGCGGACCGACGACTACCGGGCGCTCTGAAAAAAAAGCCCCCGCGGTGGCGGGGGCTTTCGAAAAGGGCCGGCGACCTTACTTCTGCCTGGCGATGATCTTGTCCTTGATGTCGGCGTAGACATTGTCGGGGATGATCTTCTTCTGCACGAGTTCGTCCTTGCCCTTATAGGGGCGACCCTTGACGATCGCCTCGGCGCGCACCTTGCCGATGCCGTGAAGCGCCTCGAGCTGAGCGACGGTCGCGGTGTTGATGTCGAGCAATTCGACCTTGGCGGCGGGCGCCGCGGCAGGCGCGGCGGCGGGCGCCGCGGCTTTCGGCGCCGGCGCGGTCGCGGCCGGCGGAGGCGCCTTGGGCGGCGTGGTCGTGGCGGGCTGGGTCGCCTGGGCGAAGGCGAGGCCCGGCGCGAAGCCGACGGCGAGGCCAAGAGCGAGAGCACGAAGCGAATGGCGCATTGAGAACCTCCTGAAGGCGCGGAATGGAACGGCGTCTGTGCGCCGCTGGCTCCGGCGGCGTCAAATGACGCCCGCCGCGCGCCTGAGTCAAACCTGCTCGAGCCGAAGCCGTACGCAGGATGCATGCGCCAAGCTGTATGGCCGATGAACGGCGCGCCGCCCTTCGACCAGCGGCCGCTTTGGCGCATCGGCGGCCGGGTTCCGCATGTCAAATTCAAAGTTTCGTCGTGCGGAATGAGTTTCGAACCGTCCCGTCCGCCTGGCCGTTGACCGCGTGCGCGCGCTGCGCGAAACTGACAAGAGCGGCGAACGAGACCGCAATGCGATCGAATGAGGGAAGGCAGATGGCGCAGGCGCGTAGCCTCGACGGCAAGGTGGTCATCGTCACGGGCGCGGGGCGCGGCATCGGGCGCGAGATCGCTCTGTTGTGCGCGCGCGAGGGCGCGAGCGTCGTCGTCAACGATCTGGGCGGTTCGGCCGACGGCGAGGGCGGGGGCGACGCCAATCCGGCGCACGAGGTCGTCGACATCATCAAGAAGGAAGGCGGCAGGGCCGTCGCCAATCTCGACAGCGTGGCGGATGCGGCGCCCGCCGCCAATATCGTCAAGACGGCGATCGACGCGTTCGGGCGGATCGACTGCGTCATCAACAACGCGGGCATTCTGCGCGACCGCATCTTCCACCGCATGAGCGTGGTCGACTTCGAGTTGGTCATCAAAGTCCATCTCATGGGCGCCTTCTACGTGTCACGGGCGGCGGCGAACTATTTCAAGGAGCAGAACTCCGGCTCCTTCGTGCATTTCACCTCCACCAGCGGCCTCGTCGGCAATTTCGGCCAGGCGAACTACGCGGCCGCCAAGCTCGGCATCGTCGGTCTGTCGAAGTCGATCGCGCTCGACATGCAGCGGTTCAACGTGCGCTCCAATTGCGTCTCGCCGTTCGCGTGGAGCCGCCTCATCGGCACCATTCCGACCGAGACGGAGGCGGAAAAGGCGCGCGTCGCCAAGATCCAGGCGATGGGGCCGGAGAAGATCGCACCCCTGTGCGCGTATCTGGCGGGCGACCTTGCCAAGGACGTGACCGGCCAGATTTTCGCCGTGCGCATGAACGAGATTTTCCTGATGAGCCAGTCGCGGCCGATCCGCTCGGTGCAACGCGACGGCGGCTGGACGCCGCAGACGATCGCAGAACACGCCATGCCGGCGATGAAGGGTAGTTTCTTCAAGCTGGATCGCTCGGCCGACGTCTTCACCTGGGATCCGGTCTGACGTTTGCGTGCGCCACGCGTTCCTCGCGCGGCATCGGGTGACAGTGCGCCGCGCTTTTCGCGGTGCGCGCGAGTGATAGAGCGGCGCGCAGCCGCCGGAAGCTGACAGGGAGCAGCCATGACCGTCGGTATTCTCAGATACGGGGCCTACATTCCGATGCGCCGCCTGCAGCGCAAGACGATCGTGGCCGCCAATAGCTGGTTCAACAGCGCGCTCAAGTCGCAGGGCAAGGGCGAGCGCGCGATGGCCAACTGGGACGAAGACAGCGTGACGATGGCGGTGGCGGCCGCGCGCGATTGTCTGGGCGAAGGCGGGCGCGACGGCATCGGCGCGGTGCATCTGGCCTCCACTTCGCTGCCGTTCGCCGACCGGCTGAACGCCGGCATCGTCGCTGGCGCGCTCAACCTTCCGGAGACGACCGCCGGCCACGACCATTCCGCCACCCAACGCGCCGGGCTTTCGGCGCTTTCGAACGCGCTCGCCGCGCCCCTCGACAAGCCCGTGCTGGTGGCGGCGGCCGAAAAGCGGCGTACGAAAGCCGCAAGTCCGCTGGAGCTGTCTTCGGGCGACGGCGCGGCCGCCATGCTGGTGGGCGAGGGCGAGGCGATCGCCGAACTGGTGGCGAGCGCCACGCGCACGGTCGATTTCGTCGATCACTACCGCGGCGACGGCGTTCCTTACGACTATATGTGGGAAGAGCGCTGGATCCGCGACGAAGGCTACAACAAGATCGTGCCGCCCACGCTGAAGGAACTGCTGGCCAAGGCGGGCGTTTCGGGCGCCGACATCGCGCATTTTTGCATGCCGTGCACGCTCTCGAAGGTCGCGGCCTCCATCGCGAAGAAAGTCGGCATTCCGGAAGGCGCGGTGCGCGACAATCTCGCCGCCGGGTGCGGGGACACGGGGGTGGCCCACCCGCTGGTGATGCTCGCGCATGCGCTGGAAGACGCCAGGCCCGGCCAGCTCATTGTCGTGGCGGCTTTCGGGCAGGGGTGCGACGCGCTGCTGCTGCGCGCGACCGACGCCATCGGCAGGCACAAGCCCGCGCGTGGCGTTTCGGGTTGGCTCGCGCGCCGGCGCGAGGAGACGAACTACCAGAAGTTCCTCTCCTTCAACGAGGTGATCGAGGTCGAGCGCGGCATGCGGTCGGAGCTCGACAAGGCGACGGCGCTGTCCTCGCTCTATCGCAACCGCGACATGCTGACGGGTTTCGTCGGCGGCAAGTGCACGGTCTGCGGCACGTTGCAGTTCCCGCGCTCGAACGTGTGCGTCAACCCCAACTGCAACGCCTTCCATAGTCAGGAGCCGCAGCCGTTCGCCGATCTCGAAGGCCGGATCATGAGCTACACGGCCGACAACCTCACCTACAGCGCCGATCCGCCGGCCTGCTACGGCATGGTGCAGTTCGACGCGGGCGGGCGCATCATGATCGACTTCACCGACGTCGCGCCGGAGGAAATCGACGTCGGCAAGAAGATGGACATGGTGTTCCGCATCAAGGACGTCGATCCGCAGCGTGGGTTCACCCGGTATTTCTGGAAAGCGACGGCCGCGTGAGGCGCACGCGGACAAGGTTTCACGCCTGAGGGAGGCGCATATGGCCAAGGGCATTCGCGACAAAGTCGCCATCGTCGGCATGGGCTGTTCGAAATTCGGCGAGCGGTGGGACAAGGAAGCCGACGACCTGATGGTGGAGGCGTTCGAGGAGGCGCTCGCGGACGCGGGCATCGACAAGAATCAGATCGACGCCGCATGGCTCGCCACTGCGATCGAGGACCAGCATGTCGGCAAGTCCGGCACGCCGCTGTCGGTCGCGCTGCGCCTGCCGCAGATCGCGGTCACGCGCGTGGAGAATTTCTGCGCCTCGGGCACCGAGGCGTTTCGCGGCGCGGTCTATGCGGTCGCCTCGGGCGCCGCCGACATCGCGCTCGCGCTCGGCGTGGAAAAGCTGAAGGACACGGGCTACGGCGGCCTGCCGCAGCGCTCGCGCGGCGTGCTCAATTCCATGTGGTGGGCGAACGCCTCGGCGCCGGGCAATTTCGCGCAGCTCGCCGCCGCCTATCGCGCCAAGCACGGCGTGTCGAAGGAAGACCTCAAGCGCGCCATCGCGCATGTGTCGGTCAAGAGCCACGACAACGGCTCGCGCAACCCGAAGGCCCATCTCAACAACAAGGTGACGATGGAGCAGGTGATGGGCGCGCCGATCATCGCCGAGCCGCTGGGCCTGTTCGATTGTTGCGGCGTGTCGGACGGGTCGGCCTGCGCCATCGTCACCACGCCGGAAATCGCGCAGAGCCTCGGCAAGAAGGACATCATCGCCGTCAAGGCGCTGCAATTGTCGGTGTCGAACGGGGTGGAGGCGCAGCACAATTCGTGGGACGGATCGTATTTCGCCACAACGCGCGTGGCCTCGCGCAAGGCCTATCAGGAAGCGGGCGTGAAAAATCCGCGCGAGGAGATCGACCTGATCGAGGTGCACGATTGCTTCTCGGTGACGGAACTCGTCACCATGGAAGACCTGCACATTTCGCCGGAAGGCACGGCCATCAAGGATGTGCTCGACGGATTCTACGATCACGACGGCCGCATTCCGTGCCAGATCGACGGCGGGCTGAAATGTTTCGGCCATCCGATCGGCGCCTCGGGCCTGCGGATGATCTACGAAATGTATCTGCAGTTGCAGGGCAAGGCGGGCGAGCGCCAGCGCGCCAAGGCGCCGCGGCTCGGGCTCACGCACAATCTCGGCGGCTTCCCGCACCAGAACGTGTGCTCCATCTCGATCGTCGGCCGCTACGGCGAATAGCCGCAGGCGCGCGCGCCGGCTGTTCGACGGCGGCCTGAACTGGTGAACATTCGCCGGAGGTGATAAGCCTCCGGCGTTGATTTTTGGGCAGGAGGTTCGCGATGAGGGCGAGGAGTTTCGGGTTTCTGTCGACGCTGGCGCTGACGTGCGCGCTGGCGACGGGCGCTGCGGCCGACCAGGTGAAGATCGGCGTTCTGAACGATCAGTCGGGTCTCTACGCCGAATTCGGCGGACCGGGATCCGTGACCGCCGCGCAGATGGCGGTCGAGGATTTCGGCGGCTCGGTTCTCGGCTCGAAGATCGAGGTCGTTTCGGCCGACCATCAGAACAAGGCGGACGTGGGTTCGGCGATCGCGCGCAAATGGTTCGACGTGGATGGCGTGACGGCGATCGCCGATCTCACCAATTCGGCCGTCGCGCTCGCCGTGCAGGGCATTGCGCGCGAGAAGAGCAAGGTCACGCTGTTTTCCGGTCCCGCCTCCACCCGCCTGTTCAACGAGGACTGCTCGCCGACCGGGTTCATGTGGACGTTCGACACCTATGCGATGGCGAACGGCACGGCCAAGTCGGTCGTCAAGAACGGTGGCGACAGCTGGTATCTGCTGGTGGCCGACTACGCGTTCGGCCAGCAGCTCGCGCGCGATATCGAAGGCATCGTCACCGGCCTGAACGGCAAGGTGCTCGGCACGTCCAAGCACCCCGTCAACACGGCGGATTTTTCGTCCTTCCTGCTCGCGGCGCAGTCGTCGAAAGCCAAGATCGTGGGCCTGTCGAACGCCGGCGCCGACACGATCAACGCGATTAAACAGGCTGGCGAATTCGGCATCGTGGAAGGCGGACAGAAACTCGCCGCGCTGGTCGTGGTGCTGAGCGACGTGCACGCGCTGGGTCTGGCGAAGGCGAAGGGCCTGATCGCCACGACCGCGTTCTACCATGACGCGAACGATGCGACGCGCGCCTGGTCCAAGCGCTATTTCGAAAAGACCGGCCGTATGCCGGGCATGATCCAGGCGGGCGTCTATTCGTCGGTCCTGCACTATCTGCGCGCGGTGAAAGCGGCCGGCTCGAGCGACGGCGCCAAGGTCGCCGAAAAGATGCGCGCGTCGGCGGTCGACGATTTCTTCGCGCCGGGCGCCAAGATCCGCGAAGACGGCCGGCTGATGAACGACATGATGCTGATCGAGGTGAAGACCCCGGCCGAATCGAAGGCGCCGTGGGACTATTTCAAGATCGTGCGGCAAATTCCGGCGTCCGAACTGCTGACGCCGATCGCCGAGAGCAAGTGCGCGCTGGTGAAGAAATAAGCGCTGACTTTCGGTCCAAATTCCAGCCGCCCGGCGCCTTAGGCGCCGGGCGTTTTCTTTCGGCCGAAAATCAAGCCCGCGATCAGGCCGGCGACGGCCCCGAGCGGTCCTGCGACGAAGGCCGCCGTCATGGCGGCTTCGACGCTGCGGTCGTGGCGGTTCGACGACAGAAGCTCGATCGCCCCATAACCGACGACCGCGAGCGCGACATAGCCGAACGCGGCGCCGATAACGCAGGCCAGAGCGCGGCGCATCGGCGATCTCTCAGATCGTGCGGCCGGCCTTTGCCCAATAGGGGTCGCGCAGGCGCCGCTTGAAGATTTTCCCCGAATCCTCACGGGGCAGGTTGTGGCCGATCTCGATGTGCTTTGGCACCTTGTAACCGGCGAGATGAGCGGTGAGATGTTTGCGCACGTCGTCGGGCGCAACGACCGCGCCCGGTTGCGGCTCGACAATCGCCATCAACGCCTCGCCGAAATCTTGGTCTGGCACGCCGAACACGGCGCAATCCTTCAACTGCGGCATCTGCAATGCAACCGCCTCGATCTCGGCGGGATAGATGTTCACGCCGCCGGAGATCACCATGTCGCGCTTGCGGTCGCAGATGAACAGATAGCCGTCCTCGTCGAAATAGCCGACGTCGCCGGAGGTGATGAGGCCGTTGCGATCGATCTCGGCGCGCTTGTCGGGCTTGTTGTGGTAGGTGAAGTCCGGCATTCCGTTGATGCGCGTGAAAATCTCGCCCTGTGCGCCAGTAGGCGCGTCGTTTCCGTTTTCGTCGACGATGACGATCTCGGCGTCCTTCACCGGGCGGCCGACGGTGCCGGGCTTTTTCAGCGCGTCCGCGCTCGTCGCCAGGGTCACCGCGCTCGACTCGGTCGAACCGTAAAACTCGTTGATGATCGGCCCCCACCATTCGATCATGCCCTGCTTCACGTCGCGCGGGCACGGGGCGGCGGCATGGATGATGTAGCGCAGCGAGGACAAATCGTATTTCGCACGGATTTCGGCCGGCAGTTTCAGGAGCCGCACGAACATCGTCGGCACCATGAACATGTGGGAGATGGCGTGCTCTTCGATCGCCTGCAACATCGCCTCCGGATCGAACCGCGGCAGCAGCACCACGCCCTTCCCGGTCTGCGAGGCGCGCAGGCCGAAGGAGTTGGGCGCGCTGTGATAAAGCGGGCCCGGCACGCCGGCCACCATGTCCGGCGTGAAGCCGTACACCGTCGAACGGATATAGGCGACCTTCTCCAGTTGGGCGCCGGTCGCCTGGTTGCGGCGCACGGCCTTCGGGTGGCCGGTGGTGCCCGAGGTGTAAATCATGCTCTCGGTGGAAGGGGGCGGCAGGTCACTTGCTGGCGCGTGGGCGGCTACCCATTCGTTCCACTTCTCAACGCCCGCCGGCACGGCGCAGTTTTCGGGCGCGCAATGATAGGCCTCCGCGATCTCGGGCGGCGTCGGCGCGCAGAATACGCGCACGTGCGGGCCGAGCGCCGCTGCGGCCTGCGGCCAGAGATCGGCGTGGACGACGAAGACGCGCGCGCCGCAGTCGTTGAGAATGTACTCGATCTCCTCCGCCTTGAAATGCCAGTTGATCGGCACGGCGTAGGCGCCAAGTTTCTGCGCGGCGAGGGAGGCTTCGAAGAATGCGAAATCATTGCGCAGAAACAGCGCCACGCTGTCGCCGCGGGCCACGCCCAGCTTGCGCAGGCCTTCGGCCGCGCGCGCCGCGCGCTCCTCCAGCTCGGCTCTGGAAAGGCGGCGCTCGCCGCTCACGAGTCCGTCGGGTGTCTGACTGGTCATGCGTTCGGTCCTGTCGTTCAGAGCGTCTTGCGCAGATCGCGCCACTGGTCGGCGAGCGCGCCGCGATGTTCGGGCGCCGCCACCGCGATCAGCGCCTGCGCGCGCGCGTCCACATCGAGATCGCGCAGCCGGGCGACGCCGTGTTCGGTGACGATGCAGTCGACATCGTTGCGCGGGCCGGTGACAATGGGATTGTCGAGCCGCGCGACGATGCGGCTGGTCGCGCCCGCGCTCGAGGGCAGCGCGACGATGCAGCGCCCGCCGGGGGCGGCCAGCGCTCCGCGCTGGAAATCGTGAAAGCCGCCGGCGCCGCTCACCTGGCGTCCGTTCAGCAGTTCGGCGTTGCACTGACCGAACAGGTCGACCTCCAGCGCGCTGTTGATGGCGCAGAAATTTTCCTGCGCGCCGATGATGGTCGCCGAATGTGTGTAGTCGGCCGCGCGAAAGCGAACGTTCGCGTCCATCGCATAGTCCCAGCACTTGCGCGTGCCGATGGCCATGCCGGTGACCGACAGACCCGCGTCGCGCGATTTCCGCCTGTTGTTGAGAACGCTCTTCTCGGCGAGCGCGGCGATGGCGTCGTCGATCATGCCCGAATGCAGGCCCAGATCGCGCCGGTCGAACAGGTTGGCGAGCACGGCCGACTGCACCTTGCCGATGCCGATCTGGATGGTGTCGCCGTCGCGGATGAGGGTCGCGGCGTTCGCGCCGACCTTCGCCAGCGTTCCGCTCGGCGGCGCGGCGGGAAAGGGCGTCAGGTCCTCGGCGACCTCCACCAGCGCCGCGCAGCGCGCGGACTCGAGCCCCGGCTCGCCGACGACCTGCGGCATGTTTTCGTCGACCAGCGCGATGATCGCGCGCGCGTGCCGCGCGGCGATCGGCGCATAGTCCTGGTTGAGGCCGAATGACATGCGCCCGTCGGGACCGGGCGGCGCCACGCGCAGGATGGCGATGTCGGGCGGATTGTCGGCCAGCCAGCGGGCGAAGCCGGAATAGGATTTCGGCAACATGCGCACGCGGCCCGCGGCGAACCCTTCCGAAAGCGCGGGGGTGATGAAGGTCGCGGTCACGCGCGCATCGGGCGCGAGCGCGGAATAATCGGTCGCATTGAGTCCCGGAATGAACGCCCCGAGAAAATCGACGCCGCGCGCGCGTTCGGGGTCGCGCGCAATCGCCTCGCGGAGCGCGCGCGGCTCGCTGGGGCCGGCGTGCACGAACACGCGCAGGCCGGGCTTGAGGAGAGAGAGTGCGGCGTCGATCGTGCGCATCGTTGCGTCTTGCCTTTTGCTGATCGAAATATCGTTCGCAGAGCGGAACGCGGTTTTCGAAATTCTTGTCACCGGGCGCGGCGCTGCTAATGCTTGGGTATGAACCGCGCATTCGGCGATGTCACGCGCAACTTGTCGGCCCTTCTTCTGTTCGTTGTCGTGGCGGCGACGATCTTGGCCGAATATTTGGGGTCCGATCCAGCAAAATATACGGCCGCCGCGGCGCTGGTCGCGTATGTGGCGCGGGAATGGGCGCGGCTGCGCGGCAATGCGCGCATGCTGGTGTTCGTCTGCGCGGCGCTGGCGCTATGGGTGGGCGTGCGCGCGCATTCGCCGCTGCCGGCGCTTGAGGGGCTGGCGCGCGCGACCTTCTACCCCGCCTTTCTCGGCGCGCTCGGTTTTTTGCGCGATGCGGCCGCCGCCTCGCCGATGGTGGAGCGCGCCGGCCGCTATCTGGTCGACCGTCCGCCGGCGCGGCGCTATGCGGCGCTGACGTTCGGCGGGCATATTTTCGGCGTGCTCATCAACATGGGCGGACTGGCGCTCATCGCGTCCATGGTGCAGCAGGCCAATACGCTGGCGGCGGCCGGCGGCGATCCCGTGCGGCGCGCGATCCGGGAGCGGCGCATGGCGACGGCGGTGCTGCGCGGCTTCTCGGCCATGCCGATGTGGTGTCCGCTGTCGATCACCATGGCGCTGCTGTTCTCGCTCACCCCGCAGGCCCACTGGAGCGATTATGCGCCCTACGGCATCGGCCTCACGATGCTCTATCTGGCGTTCGGCTGGCTGGTGGACTTTCTGTCCTATCCGCGCGGCGGCGCGCAGGTCGCAAGACCGGATTCCGGCGGATGGATCGCCATCGCTGTCATGGTGGCGCAGGTGGGCGTCATCACCATCGTCGCGCTGCTGCTGGAGCGCTGGACCGGCGTGCGGTTCATCGCGCACATGCTTGTGGTGGCCCCGCTGTTCGCGCTCGGATGGAGCATCGCCCAGCATTGGAGCGCGGGGGTCGCGCGCGGCGTGGCGGCGCTCGCCGGGCAGTCGCAGCGCAACATGCCCACCTACGCCAACGAGGTGACGCTGTTCGCCACGTCCGCCTTCATGGGCGCGATGGTGGCCGCGCTGCTGCCGCCGGACGCCGCGCCGCACCTCTTCGCCGCGCTGCATCTGTCGGTCGACGGGTTCCTCGTGGTCATGGTTCTCGTCGTCGCGGGCCTCGGGATCGTCGGCGTGAATCCGATGATCACGTTGACGCTCATTCTCGGATCGCTCGCGCACGCGCCGATCGATGGCCTGTCGCCGTTGCGGCTGGTGGTGACGGCGGCCGGCGCCTGGGCGCTCAGCCTCGGTTGCTCGCCGCTCAACGGCTCCATGGTGATGTTCGCCAACATCATCGGCGTGCGGTCGGAGACGGTCGCCTTCCGCTGGAACGGCGCGTTCGCCCTGACGACGATCGCGCTGTTCTGCCTGGCGGTCTATTTCGTGAAAATCTGAGAGTCAGGCGACCGTCGCGTGGCCATTGTTGAGCACGACCACGTCGCGCTCCACCACGCGCGCGCGGAACGAGACGACTCCGCCGTCCTTCCACATTTCGGTGCGGATCGTCTCGCCGGGATAGACGGGCGAGGAGAAGCGCAGTTTCAGGCTCTTCAGGCGCGTGGGATCGTAGTCGCACATGGCGCGCAAGATGGCGTGGCCGGCGACGCCCAGCGTGCAGAGGCCGTGCAGGATCGGCGCCTTGAATCCGCCCGCGACGGCGACCGCCGGTTCCGCGTGCAGCGGGTTGTAGTCGCCGCTCAGCCGATAGATGAGCGCGGCCTGTGGCAGGGTCGGCAGGTCGCACACCACGTCCGGCGCGCGCGCGGGCAGCGCGTGCGGTTCGGGCGCGGGCTGCGTCCAGCGCGCGTCGCCGCCGCCGTGGCCGCCGTCGCCGCGCAGGAAGCTCGCGCCGGTGAGCGTGGCGATCTTTTCGCCGGTTTCCTCCATGAGGATGTCGCGGTCGGAAAAGACGATCGCGCCCTTGTCGGCGCCCTTGTCGACGATCTGCGTGACGCGCGAGCGACCGATCAGCCGGCCGCTCGCCGGAATGGGCTTGTGAATGACGATGCCCTGTTCGCCGTGCAGGATTTTCTTCCAGTTCACGCCGACGGCCGGATCGCCCATCCAGAAGCCGGGGTAGGCGAGCACGACCGCCATGGTCGGCAGGGCGACGAGGTTCTTTTCGTAGACGAACCGCAACTGGCGCTCGTCGAGCGGATCGGCGCCGAGACCCACGCCGAGCGCGTAAAGCATCGTGTCGCGCGCCGACAGATCCTGACGGATTTCCGGCGTCGGCCAGTTCATCAGCTTGTCGTAGAGCGTCATGGCGTTTCTTTCCCGGAGCTTCGTGCGTTTGCGACAGACTAGTGCGCCCGGGCGTGCCTGCAAACCGCTTTTCGCGCCGACCTCATCATTTCGCACTGCGGAACAACTTGATCGCACCGCGCAACTGGTCCATACTGTCCAAAAAACCGGTCCGGGGGATGGCATGGACGGCGATTCGATCAGGGCGGAACGCACGGGCGACCGGCAGTTCGTTATGGCGCTGGCGCGCGGGCTCGACGTGCTGCGCGTGTTTCGCGCCGAGGATGGGCCGCTCGGCAACCAGGAAATCGCACGGCGCACGGGTCTGCCGAAGCCGACGATCTCGCGCCTGACCTACACGCTCACGCAGCTCGGCTATCTCAGCTACGATCGTCGGCTGGGCGTCTACGCGCTCGGCGGCGGCGCGCTCGCGCTCGGCTATGTCGCGCTCGCCAATCTCGACGTGCGGCGCGTGGCGCGCCCGCTGATGCAGGAACTGGCGGACATCTGCGATGCGAGCGTGGGCCTTGGCGCGCGCGACCGGCTGAACATGCTCTATGTGGAGAATTGTGAGGGGCGAAATGTCGTCGCGCTGCGGGTGGCGGCCGGCTCGCGCATTCCGCTCGGCCAGTCGGCCATGGGGCGCGCCTATATCGCGGGCCTGACCGACAAGGAGCGCACGCCCTTGATCGACCAGATCGTGCGCAAGTTTCCGGACGAGAAGCAGACCATCGTGCGCGGCATCGAGCGCGCGATCCGCGACATCGAGCGCCGCGGATTCTGCCTGGCCATCGGAGACTGGCGCAAGGACATCAATGGGGTCGGGGCGCCGCTTGCGCTGCCGAACGGAGCCGGGCTTTATGCGCTCAATTGCGGAGGGCCTGGCTATCTGCTGAAAGGCAAGGATCTCGAAGAAACCTACGGGCCGATGCTCGTGCAGGTCGCGCAGAAAGTGGTCGGCGCCATGGGCGCGCCGGCGCGCAGGACGGCGGTCGAGCGGCGCGGCGCGCCTTAGAAAGGAAGAACGATGTCCCACGAAACGGACGACACAAGACGCCTGTTGCGCGAGAGCGCCGCCGATTTCGTGGCGCGCAGCGACATCGGCGCCGCCGTGCGCGCCTGGCGTCACAAGCCGGAAGGCTTTGACGCGCAGCGCTGGAGCGAGATGGTCCAGCTCGGCTGGGTCGGCCTGCGCGCGCCGGAGGAGGCGGGCGGGACGGGGCTCGGTCTCGAGGATCTTGTCGCCCTGCTCGCTGAAACGGGGCGTGGCGTGGGGCCTGAACCGTTGAGCGCGGTCGGCGTGCTGGCGGTGCGGACGCTGGCGGCGAGCGCGGGCGGCGCGCAGACGCTCGGCGGCGCCTGCGAAGGCGGCCGCATTCCGGCGGTCGCGTGGCAGGAGAAGCCCGGCGCGCTGTCGGCGGGCGAGTGCGACACGCGCGCTGCGCGCGCGGGCGACGACTGGATTCTATCGGGCGCCAAGGATTTCGTGCACGGGGCCGCGCAGGCGGACGTGTTCGTCGTCTCGGCGCGCGCGCCCGGGGGCGTCGCGCTGTTCGAACTCCGGCGCAACGAGCCCGGCCTGACGGTCGAAACGCGTTTCTTCACCGACGGCACGACGTGTCATCGCCTCGTCCTGCGTGACGTGCGCGTTCCGGCGTCGGCCTGCATCGCGGCGCCCGGCGAGGGAGAGGAGGCGCTCGATGCGGCGCTTGAGGAGACGCGCATCGCCGTCTCGGCCGAAATGCTCGGCCTTGCGCGCCAGGCGCTCGAGATGACGCTCGACTACCTGCGCCAACGCAAGCAGTTCGGCAAGGCGATCGGCTCCTTTCAAGCGTTGCAGCATCGCGCGGTCGATCTCTATGTGACGACGCAGATCATGCAATCGGCGGTGGATCGCGCCGCCCGGACGTTCGAGGCCGCGGACGCGCGCGAGCGCGCGCTCATCGCCTCGGCCTGCAAGGCGCGCTGCTCGGACGGCGCGCTCGCCATCGCCAAGGAAGCGATCCAGCTGCACGGCGCCATCGGTTATACGGACGAGCACAACATCGGCCTTTACGTGCGCCGCGCGCTCGTCCTGGCCTCCTGGCTCGGCAACGGCGCCCAGCACCGCAAGCGCTTCGCCGCGCTTTCCCCCGCGCTCGATCTCGTGTGAGGCCGTCATGAGCCAGACCGAACTTCGTTACGACTACGATGCGATGACGGATGCGGAATTCCGCAAGATGGTCCGCGACTTCATCGAGGCCGAATGTCCGGCCGAAATTCGTCACCTGCCACGCCGAATCCGCTGGCGCGAAGTCAAGCCGTGGAGCCTTAAACTGTCGAAGCGCGGCTGGATCGCGCCCGCCTGGCCGAAGGAATACGGCGGCATGGGCATGTCGGTGGCCAAGCAGATCGCCTTCGTCGAGGAACTCGATCGCGCCGGCGTGCCGCGTGCGCCCGACATGGGCATCGTGATGATCGGCCCGCTGCTGATCCGCTTCGGCACGGAGGAACAGCGCAGGAAATACCTGCCGCGCATCGTTTCCTGCGAGGACGTGTGGTGCCAGGGCTATTCGGAGCCCAACTCCGGCTCCGACCTCGCATCGCTGCGCACCGAAGCGGTTCTGGACGGCGACCATTGGGTCGTCAACGGCCAGAAGACGTGGACTACGCTCGCGCAGGACGCGAACTGGATTTTCATGCTGGTGCGCACCGACAAGGGCGCCAAGAAACAGGAAGGCATTTCGTTCCTGCTGGTCGACATCAACACGCCCGGCGTCACGCGCCGGCCGATCATGACGCTCGGCGGGCACGAGGAGTTCTGCGAGACGTTCTTCGACAATGTTCGCGTGCCGAAGGAGAATATCGTCGGCAGGGTGAACGAAGGCTGGACGATGGCGAAGGCGCTGCTCGGGTTCGAGCGCATCTTCCTCGGCAGCCCGAAACTGTCGCAGGTGGCGCTCAACCGGCTGGCGTTGCTCGGCCGCGCGACCGGCGCGTTCAAGGACGACCGGTTCCGCGACAAGTTCACGCAACTGCGGCTCGATGTCGCCGATCTGACGGAGACCTACGCGCGCTTCGCCGATATTCTCAAGCGCGGCGAGCAGCTGGGCCCCGACGTGTCGATCCTCAAGATTTTCGCGACCGCCACCTACCAGAAGATCACCGAGACGATGGTGGAGACGGCGGCCGAAAACGGCGCGCTCGACGAGGCCGCGCCCTACGGCAACGAAACGCTCGACGTGCTGGCCCATTACTGGCTCGCGCGGCCGGCGACGATCTACGGAGGCTCGTCGGAAGTGCAGAAGAACATCGTCGCCAAGGCCGTACTCGATCTGCCGGGCTGAGCGATGCGGATGACGGACGAACACGAAGCGTTGCGGCGGTCGCTGCGGCGCTTCGTGGAGACCGAAATCAATCCGTTCGCCGACGCCTGGGAGGAGCAGGGCGCGTTTCCCGCGCACGAACTGTTCCGCAAGGCGGGAAAGGCCGGATTTCTCGGTATCAGCAAGCCGGTGGAATTCGGCGGGCTCGGCCTCGATTATTCCTACAACGCCATCGCGGCGGAGGAATGGGGGCGATCGCATTCGGGGGGCGTGGCCACCGCGCTCGGCGTGCAAACCGACATGGCGACGCCGGCGCTCGCGCGCCACGGCTCGGACGAACTGCGACGCGAATTTCTCGCACCCGCGATCGCCGGCGAGCAGGTCTGCTGCATCGGCGTGTCGGAAGAAGGCGCGGGGTCGGATGTGGCGTCGCTGAAGACGCGCGCGGTGCGCGATGGCGGGGACTACGTCATCACCGGCTCGAAAATGTGGATCACCAACGGCGCGCAGGCCGACTGGATGTGCATGCTCGCCAACACGTCGGACGGGCCGCCGCATCGCAACAAGTCGCTGATCGTCGTGCCGCTGAAGACCAAAGGCGTGACGGTCGGCCGCACACTCAACAAGCTCGGTCTGCGCTCCTCGGATACGGCGCAGATATTCTTCGACGAGGTGCGCGTGCCGGTGCGCCACCGCATCGGCGAGGAAGGCATGGGCTTCATCTACCAGATGGAGCAGTTCCAGGAGGAACGGATGTATGCGGCGGCCAAGGCCGTCGCCATGTTGCAAGCCTGCATCGACATCACGGTCGACTACACGCGCGGACGGCGCGCGTTCGGCAAGCCGCTCCTCGACAACCAGACGATCCAGCACAAGCTCGCAGCCATGCAGGCGGAGGTGGAGGCGCTGCGCGCGATTACATGGCGGGCGGTCGATCTGCACGTGGCGGGCGAGAACGTCACCCAGCTCGCGTCCATCGCCAAATATCTCGCCGGCAAGCTCGCGCTCGAAATTCCCAACGCCTGCCTGCAATTCTGGGGCGGGCAGGGCTACATGTGGGAGGCGCGCATCTCGCGCATCATGCGCGACATCCGCCTGACCGCCATCGGCGGCGGCGCCAACGAGATCATGTTGCAGGTGATCGCAAAGAACATGGGACTCAGCGGGCGCTGAGCCCCGCCGGTCCTACTTGTAGGGCCGCTCTTCCCACCAGGGGAAGTAGGGCGGCATGTCGGTCGACACCTTGTTGGGAAATTTCGCCGGCCGCTTTTCGAGGAACGAAACGACGCCTTCGGCGACGTCCGCCGAACGGCCGCGCTCGAAAATGCCGCGCGAGTCGATCTTGTGGGCCTCCATCGGATGGTCGGCGCCCAGCATGCGCCACACCATCTGGCGCATCAGCGCGACGGAGACGGGCGCCGTGTTGTCGACGATTTCCCGGGCGAGCTTGCGGGCCTCGGCCAGCAGGTCCTCCGGCGCCAGAACCTTGCTGACGAGGCGGCCGGCGAGCGCCTCCTGCGCGTCGAACACACGGCCGGTGTAGCACCATTCGAGCGCCTGAGCGGGGCCGACGATGCGCGGCAGGAACCAGGAGGAGGCCGCCTCCATCACGATGCCGCGACGGGAGAACACGAAGCCCATGCGCGCGGCGCTGGAGGCCAGGCGGATGTCCATGGCGGTGGTCATGGTGGCGCCGATGCCGACGGCCGGACCGTTGATGGCGGCGATGACGGGCTTGAGCGATTCGAAAATGCGCAGCGTGAGGCGGCCGCCGCCGTCGCGGATCGCCTCGTCGGAATAGTCGGGCTTGCCGTCGGCGGTCGCCTTGGGCTGCTTCCTGTCCTTGCGCTCGGCGAGTTCGAACGTCTTGGCGCCGGCAGACAGATCGGCGCCGGCGCAAAAGGCGCGGCCCGAGCCGGTGACGATGACGGCGCGCACGTCGTCGTTGCGATCCGACATGTCGAACGCCTCGATCATCTCGTGCATCATCTGCCCGGTGAAAGCATTGAGCTTTTCGGGGCGGTGCATGGTGATCGTCTGAATGCCGTCGGCGACGTCGACTTTAATGGTTTCAAATGCCATCGAGCGTTTCCCTTTCGTTATTGCCCGCGCAAAGAACGGCAAGCGGCGCGCGAAGTCAAACTCCGCGCGCCGCCGCATGATGGTCGATCGTCGATAAAATGCGACGGGCGGCGCGACCGCCGCCCGCCTGCGCGACTCAGCGGCCGCCGCCCCCGCCGCCGCCCCCGCCGCCGGCGCCGCCGCCGGTCGGGTTGCCGCCGCCGTTGGCGCGAAACATCAGGATTTTCTCCACTTCCGCCGGCGGAAGCTCGGTGGGCGGCTGCGGCGTGGGCGGCACGCGCACACGCACATACCGCGTGCGATACGGCGTATAGGACGTTCCGATGCAGTTGGACTGCATGTTGGCGGGATCTTCGCAGTTCACCGTACGCGACATGCGCGCGGAAGCCGCCGTCGGAGCGATGAGACCGGCCGCCAGGGCGACCGCCAGAGTCGTCGAGAGCATACGCATTCCCGGTTCCTTCCCGAAATGCTGCGCGGGAGTCGCTTGCAGCTTCGGCCAACCTAATCGCCGGCGCGCGGGGCGGCGGTGCATTTGGACACATCGTGCAGCCGCTTGTGCTCGCGCGCGCGCCGTATAGATTGCCGGCACAAACACCCATCGGGAGGAAGGCATGAATCTGTTCGATCTGTCGGGGCGCGTCGCCATCGTCACGGGCGGCAACGGCGGCATTGGCCTGGGCATGGCGCAAGGCATGGCGGCGGCCGGCGCCTCGGTGTCGATCTGGGGGCGCAACGAAAAGAAGAACGCCGAGGCGCTCAAGGCGCTCGGCAAGGGCGATCACCAGGCGCTGCAGTGCGACGTGGCGGACGCCAGGTCCGTCGAGAGCGCGTTCAAGGACACGTTGAAGAAATACGGCCGCGTGGACGGGTGTTTCGCCAATGCGGGCGTCGGCGGCGGCGGGCGCCGCTCGTTCATCGACCGTACGCAGGAGGAGTGGCGCGACATGTTCGCCACCAATCTCGACGGCGTGGTGCATGTGTTCCAGCACGCGGTTCGTCACATGAAGGAGCGTGCGGACGCGGGCGACGCGTTCGGCCGGCTGGTCGCCACCTCCAGTCTCGCCTCCATCTCGGGCACGGCGCGCAACGAGCATTACGCGGCCACCAAGGGCGCGCTCAACGCCATCATCCGCGCGCTGGCGGTGGAATTCGCGCGCTACGGCGTGACCGCCAACGCCATCCTGCCGGGCTGGATCAAGAGCGAGATGACAGAAGGCATCATGGGCAACGACAAGTTCGTCGCCAACGTCATGCCGCGCATTCCCATGCGCCGGTTCGGCGAGCCGGAGGATTTTTCAGCCATCGCCGTCTACATCATGAGCCGCGGATCGTCCTATCACACGGCCGAAACGTTCCTCATCGACGGCGGCTACGCTGTATACTGATCTCGGCCCGCGCGACGGCGGCGCGATATTCGGCGAGCGTTTCGGCGACAAGGTCGCGCACGGATGTCACGTGCGCGACGCCCGACACCGAATGGCCCGCGCTCCAGATATCGCGCCAGCGCGTGGGCGTCTTTTCGCGCGCCTCGATGCTGATGTCCTTTGAGATCTCGATGGCGCCGCGCGCCGGCAGATTGTCGGGATCGAGCCCGGCGGCGACGATCGAGGGACGCAGCATGTTGGTTTCGAGACCGGTGAAGGCGCGTGTCAGCAGCACATCGTCGGCGCGCGCGCCCACGAGCATTTCCTTATAGGCCTCGCTGGCCATGCTCTCACGCGTGGCGATGAACCTGGTGCCCATGTAGGCGAAGTCGCAGCCCATCAGTTCGGCCGCGAGAAGCGCCGCGCCGTCGCTCACGCCGCCGGCCAGAACGAGCGGGCCGTCGTAGAAGGCGCGAACCGCGCGCACGAAGCTCAGCGGATTGAGCCAGCCGGTCTGTCCGCCGGCGCCGGCGGTCAGCAGCACCAGCCCGTCGGCGCCCGCCGCCAGCGCGCGTTCAGCGTGGCGAATGGTCGCCACATCGACGAACACGCGCGCGCCGACGTCGTGCAGCGGCGGAATGACGGCGGCCGGCGAGCCGACGCTGGCGATGACGAGTTCCGGCCGGCGGCGGGCGAGAACGGCGACGTCGGCGGCCACGCGCGGGTTGGATTTGTGCACCACCAGATTGGGACACCATGGCGCCGCCGCGCGCCCGCTCGCATCCTCGGCGCGCTTGTTGGCCGTCAGGATCCGGCCGCACCATTCGTCCAGCTCCTCCACCGTGCGGCAATTGACGGTCGGAAACGAGCCGACCACGCCCGCCGCGCAGGCTTCGGTCACGAGATCGACGCCGGACACCAGAAACATCGGCGCGGCGATCAGCGGCAGGGTCAGGCGGTCGGCGAGAACATCGGGTGCGGGCAATTTCCTCTCCTGTTTTCTTGTGTGCGGTTCCGGGTAAACTGCCGTCAAACGACGCCCCCCGCAACACGGGCGCGCCCGGAGGAACCATGACCGACCAAATCCACAACGGACCCACGACCGGCAAACAGGCGCTGCGGGCGCTCGCGCGCTATCCCGATCGCATCGCGTTTTCGTGGGATGGCGGTAGCATGACCTACGCCGGCGCGCTCGACCTCGTGGGGCGCTTGCAGGCGGTGTTCACGCGCGCGGGGCTTGGCCGTCAGTCGCGCATCGCCATTCTCACGTCCAATCGCGCGGAAGCCTGGTGCGCGAGCGTGGCGGCCGGGCTCGTGCCCATGAGCATGACCTGGCTGCATCCGCTCGCCTCGCTCGACGATCAGCACGGGCAGATCGTGGACGGGGAATGCGACAGCGTGCTCATCGATGCGGCGGGCTTTCTGGCGCGCGGCGGGGAGCTGGCGGCGCGGCTGTCGCATCTGAAGATCTTCACGCTCGGAAAAGCCGAATACGGCATCGACCTGATGGCGGCCGCCGAAGCGGCCGGCGCGCAGACAGCTCAGAATTTCGCGCGGCCCGACGACATCTCCATTCTCAACTATACGGGCGGCACGACGGGAAAATCGAAAGGCGCCTTGCGCACCCATGCGCAGAACGCGACCTACGCCACCGCCATTCTCGCAGATTTCGAGCTTCCGGACGATCCGCACTATCTCGTCATCGCGCCCATCAGTCATGTGACGGGCACGAAAATCCTGCCGGTGCTGATGCGCGGCGGCTCGGTGCGGCTGATGAAAGGATTCGATCCGGCGGCCGTGCTGGCGACGATCGCGCGCGAAAAGATCAACATGACGCTGCTCGTGCCGACGATGGTCTACGTGCTGCTCGATCATCAGGATCTGTCGCGCACCGATCTCTCCTCGCTCGATCTCCTGCTCTATGGCGCTTCGCCCATGTCGCCGGCGCGGCTGGAGGAGGGGCTGGAGCGGATAGGTCCCGTGTTCTCGCAGCTCTACGGACAGACCGAGTGCTATCCGATCTCGGTGCTGCGCAAGGAGGACCACGACCGGCGCCGGCCGGAACTGTTCGAATCCTGCGGCGCGCCGATCTCCTCGGTGGACGTCGCGATCCTGGACGACGAGGACCGCGAGGTGGCGCAGGGCGAAGCCGGCGAGATTTGCGTGCGCGCGGCCCATGCGGTGACGACCTACTGGAAACAGCCCGAACTGACGCAGGAACTGTTCCGCGGCGGCTGGCTGCACACCGGCGACATCGCGCGCATGGACGAGCGCGGCTACATGTTCATCCTGGACCGCAAGAAGGACATGGTCGTGTCCGGCGGCTTCAACATCTATCCGCGCGAGGTGGAAGACGCGCTCGCCACTCATGCGGGCGTGGCCATGTCGGGCGTGATCGGCACGCCGGACGAGAAGTGGGGCGAGGCGGTGATGGCGTTCGTGGTCCGCAAGGAAGGCGCCAATCCCGATCCGCAGGAGCTGATGCAACTCGTGAAGGACAAGAAGGGCGCGGCCCATGCGCCCAAGCGCATCGAATTCGTCGATTCGCTGCCGTTGACCCCGGTCGGCAAGATCGACAAGAAGGCGCTGCGCGCGCAGTTCTGGGGCAATCGCGGCCGGCAGGTGGGTTAGCGGCCGAACGCTTTACGGGTTCTTAATCTTAAGAAATTCCGACCGCGTTGCATTAACTTGCGCGTTACGCGGTCGCGTCACCATCCGCCGCAAGGGACGGCGCGCACGCAATCGCCGCGCGCCAAGCCCCGACGCCGCTTACAGAAGGCGGCAGGAGCAGGCGGAATGTTCGCGAAATACGGTTGTGCGGCGCTCATCGGCGCGGTCGCGTTCGCGCCGGCGGCGCGGGCGGCGGACTGGTACACCGGCGCCCCGAGCGAGCCGGCGGCGCGCGGCTGGAGCGTGGGGTCGGCCGGCGCGAACGGCTGGTCGGGCGGCTATGCGCCCGCGCCGAAATTCGGCGCCGCGGTCGATGTCGCGGTCACCGCCGACACCAAGGATTCGCAATTCGTCACGCTCATCGGCACAATCGCGCCATTCTCGGGGCTCGAACAGTCGGGCGCGCGCCTGCGGCTCGCCGGCGTGCTCGGGCAATATTCCTATATCGGCGGCAACGGGCTCGGCCGCGTGAAAGGCACACAGCGCGACGGCTCGTTCATGGTCGGCTACGAATGGGTGGCCGAGCGGCTGACGGTCGCCATCTACGGGGGCGTGAACGTCACCGACAACGCGCTCGACAAATACGATCCGCTCAACGGGTCGGCGGGGCGCGCCATCGGCGCCAAGATCGCCGGCGATTTCTACTATCGGCCCAACGCCTTCGTGATGATTTCGGGCGTCGGCTCGTTTTCCTCGGCCCACAGCGCCTATTACGCGCGGCTGAAGGGCGGCTACGCCATCGCGCGCAATGTGTTCATCGGACCGGAGATGATCGTTCTCGGCGACAATTTCTTCTCGCAGTGGCGCATCGGCGGCCATATCACGGGCGCGAAATTCGGTCCCGTCCAGATCGGCGCCTCGGCCGGCTTCCTGGTCGACAAGGTGCGCGGCTCGGGCCTCTACGGCATCCTCGACGCCCGCGTGACGTTCTGACATCGCGCGCCGAAAGGTTAACGGCCCGGTAACGTCCGCGCCGTCCGCATGCCGAAGCGTTAGCGTTAACCGAAGCGTAAAGCCATGCGCGTAGGCTTGTGCCGTTGCGTCATGGAGTTGCGTGGGATGGCGGCGAGCCTTCGAGCCGGCGTCTGGATATTTTCGGGCCTCGCCGCGGTTCTGCTGCTCACCCAGCCGGTGAGCGTGCAGAGCCAGCTCGCGCTCAGCCTGACAATCATCTTTTTGCTCGTCGCGATCTGGAAGTTCGGGCGCGGCCATGTCGCGCGCCAGATGTTCCTGGCGCTCTCCAGCTTCATGGTCATCCGCTACATGTACTGGCGCTGGACGAGCACGCTGCCGTCGGCCAGCGACCCGCTCGCCTTCGGGCTCGGCCTCGTGCTGCTGACGGCGGAGATGTATTTCGTGGTCATTCTGGCGATCAGCCTGACGATCAACGCCGATCCGCTCGAGCGCCCGCCGCTCGAACGCGAGGACGACGAGGCGCTGCCGATCGTCGATGTGCTCATCCCCACCTACAACGAGGACGAGTACATCCTCGCCACGACGATCGCGGCGGCGAAGTCGATGGACTATCCCGCGCACAAGCTGAACGTGTGGCTGCTCGACGACGGCGGCACCGACCAGAAGTGCAACGACAAGAATCCGGAGAAAGCCGAAGCCGCCAAGCAGCGGCGTTTATCGTTGCAGGCATTGTGCGGGCAGTTGGGCGCCATCTATCTCACGCGCGCGCGCAACGAGCACGCCAAGGCAGGCAACATGAACAACGCGCTCGGTCATCTGACGGGCGAGATCGTTGTGGTGTTCGACGCCGACCATGCGCCATTCCGCGCCTTCCTGCGCGAGACGGTCGGACATTTCCTGAAAGATCCGAAAGTCTTTCTGGTGCAGACGCCACACGTGTTCCTCAACCCGGATCCGATCGAGAAGAACTTGCGGACGTTCGACCGCATGCCGTCGGAGAACGAGATGTTCTACGGCGTCACGCAGCGCGGCCTCGACAAATGGGACGGGTCGTTCTTCTGCGGGTCGGCGGCGCTGCTGCGGCGCACGGCCCTGCTGGAAACAGGCGGATTCTCGGGCGTCACCATCACGGAGGATTGCGAAACCGCGTTCGAACTGCATTCGCGCGGCTGGTCGAGCGTCTATGTCGAGAAACCGCTGATCGCCGGCCTGCAGCCGGAAACGTTCACGTCCTTCATCGGCCAGCGATCGCGCTGGTGCCAGGGGATGTTCCAGATTCTGCTCCTGAAAAACCCGGCCCTCAAGAAGGGCCTGAAGCCCATCCAGAAAATGGCCTATCTGTCGAGCATGACGTTCTGGTTCTTCCCGCTGCCGCGGCTCATCTTCATGTTCGCGCCGCTCACGCACATCTTCTTCGACGTGAAGATTTTCGTCTCCAACGCCGACGAGGCGATCGCCTATACCGCAACCTACATGGTCGTGAACATCATGTTGCAGAACTACATGTTCGGCATGGTGCGCTGGCCGTGGATTTCCGAACTCTACGAATATGTGCAGGGCGTGTTCCTGGCCAAGGCGATCGTGTCGGTGGTCGCCAATCCGCGCAAGCCGACGTTCAACGTCACCGCCAAGGGGCTGACGCTCGACAACGATCACATTTCGGAATTGTCCTGGCCGTTCTTCGCCATCTGGGGCGTGCTCACCTTCGCGGGTCTGGTGGCGGCCTATCGCTATTTCTTTGAGCCGGGCGTCGACAACCTCATGCTGGTCGTCGGTCTGTGGAACGCGTTCAACCTGATGATCGCAGGCGCGGCGCTGGGTGCGGTCGCCGAGCGCGCGCAGCCGGACCGCCATCCGCACCTCATGGTCAGCCGCACGGGCCTGCTGCATATCGGCGAACACGCGCTGCGCGTGCGCATCCGCGACGTATCGGCGGGCGGCGTGTCCGTCAAACTGCTCGACCCGCACGCCGCGAAGGGTCTCGTCATGGAGCCGCGCGAGATGGAGGCGCGTCTGTCGATCGACCCGATGGGGCCGATTGTGAAGGACGAGACGCTGCCGCTCAGGCTCGTGCACGTGAAAGCAGAAGACGACGGCGATCTCTTCGGGTTCGAATTCACCGAAATCGCGCCGCACGAATATTACGTTCTGGCCGATCTGATGTATGGCGACAGCGACGCGCTGCCGAGTTTCCTGGCCACCCGGCGCAAGCACAAGAATGTCTTCGCCGGTTCCGCGCAATTCATCTGGTGGGGCTTGAGCGAGCCGTTTCGCGCGTTCTCCTACCTGCGCAAGAAGGATCCGCAGGCGGAAGCCGCGCCCGCCGACGGCCCGTCCGCCTCCTCGCTCGCATGGCTGCGTCGCCTGGCGGCGCTCGGAGCCAATCAGAAATCGACGGCGGCGGTCGCACACGCGACCGCGCCGCCCGTCCTCGAAAAGTCCGCATGATCAGTTTGTCCGGTTCCATTTGATGCGTTTGCGTTCGTGCACAGGGTTGAGAGCGGTTCTGTTCGGCGCGGCTTTCGTCGCGGCGACGAACGCCGTTTGCGCGCAGCCGATCTTCACGACGGCGCCGCCGGCCCTGTCGCGCGTGGCGCCGGCTGCGCCCGTCGCGCCGCAAACAGAGGCCGCGCCCGTCGCGCTGGCCGCGCCAGCGCCGCCCGCGCCAATTCCGCTTGCGCCCGCGGTGACGACGTCGGCGCCGATTCCGCCTGCGCCGCCGGCGTCTGCGCCGGCCGCGCCCGAGAAGGCAGCGCCCGCCGCGGCAGGGCCGGCGCTGCGCCATCTGACCAACAACATGCAGGGATACCGGCTCGCCGGCGAAATCGCTTCCTCCGAGTGGCCGGTCTATCTGACGGGGTCGCAGGCGCAACAGAAGATCCGCTTCCAGGTCGGATATCTGTCGGCGGTCTCTGTGATGCCGGAGGCTTCGTATCTGACCCTCATCGTCAACGACAAAGTGGTCGGGCGCTCCAACATCCGCACGGCCAATTCCGTGCGCACGATCGATTTCGACATTCCGCCAGGGTTGATGCAGGCGGGCTTCAACTCGCTGCGTCTGACAGCCGAACAGCGCCATCGCGTCGATTGTTCGCTGCAGGCGACGTTCGAACTTTGGACGCAGATCGATCCGTCGCAGACCGGCCTCCTGTTCGCGCAGACCGAAGGTGCGACGACGCTCGCCGATCTCTCCGCGCTTTCACCGGATGCGCAGGGCGCGCTGCCGATCCGCGCCGTCACGCCCGACCGCACGAGCCTCGGCAATGTCGAGCGCTTCATCCAGGTCGCGCAGATGATTTCGCTCGTCGGCCGGTTCGCGCAACCGGTCGTCGACTACGGCCCGCTCGCTGGCGGCGCCTATGGACTCAATCTCGTCATCGGCACGGTGTCCGAAATCTCGAGCCTCGTCGATCTCGCGCCGCTCGGCTCCATCACCGGGCCGCGCGTGGCGGTGCAGCCGGCGCGTGCGGACCGGCGCACGACGGTCATCGTCACGGGCCTGTCGGATTCGCAGGTGGCCGAAGCGCTCATGGAATTCCGGCCGGAGACGCAGACGATCGGCGCGCCGGCGGGCGTGCGCGCGGCGGCGGCTTTCCCCGGCTACCGCATGGAGGGCGGCCGAAGCGTGCGACTGCGCGATCTCGGCGTCGCGAGCGAGGAATTCTCCGGTCGTCTGTTCCGCGCCGCGTTCAACATCATCATGCCGCCGGATTTCTATTCGGCCGACTATGCGAAAGCGGAGCTGGCGCTGGCCGGCGGCTATGCGCCAGGCCTGACGTCGGAGGCCAAGATCGTCGTCAGCGTCAACGGGCGCAATGCGGTCAGCCTCAAGCTGCCGAAAAGCAAGGGCGATGTTTTCGAAAAGAACATGATCCCGCTGCCGCTTGGCGCGATGCGGCCGGGGCTCAACCGCGTCGAGATCGAGGCGCAGGCGCCGATGGAGAGCGATGCGGCGTGCGACCCGCTTGCGGCGATCGCCGGCGCCAAGCGATTCCTGTTCCTCGATTCCACCGAACTCGTCATGCCGCGCATCGCGCGTATCGCGCGCATGCCAGACCTTGCGGTCACCACCACGGGCGGCTTTCCGTTCGCCGGCGGCCGGTGGCCGAAACTGATCGTGCCGGCGCCCGACCGCGAGACGATCGGCGCGGCGACCACCATCGCCGCCCATATGGCGATCGCGGCCGGCCGACCCATCAATTTCAACCTCTCCACCACGCTGCCGCAGCCGGGCGACGGCGCGGTGCTGGTGGTCGGCGGCGCCAATATTCTCGATCCGATCTATCTGAAGCTCGCCGGCGTCTCGCCGCAGGACGTCGCCAAGGCGTGGTCCGACAGGTTCGACCCGGCCGCGCAGCCGCAGAAGAGCGAGATGCTCACGCGGTTCGAGGCTATGTCGCGCCACCGGCTGATGCTGGAACGCAATTTCCCGCAGGCCTGCCGCATGTCGACGCCGCCCGGCGGCTACAATCGCGCGCCCAGCGCGCGCGCGCAGAAACCGCCGGCGACGCGCGAGGCGGGCGGGCGCCGCTACGTGTCCATCGACCTCAACGCGCCGGGCCGGCCGGTCGACTTCACGCCTGTCGGCTCGCTGAAGACCTCCGGGCCGGCGTCGGGCGCGCTCTACGACGAATGGAACGCCAAGGTGCGTTCGCACAGCTATGTGTTCGGCTTTTTCGACCGAGCCTACGAAGGCGCGCGCGCATGGCTGCTGGCGCGCTGGAACGGCGCGAGCGAGTGGTTCGAAAAGACGCTCAGCTCCGCGCAGACCGTCGCGCCGAGCATCTCGCCGCGCGCCTCGTTGATCGTGGCCCAGAACATTCTCGGCGCGACGAGCGAAGACGTGTGGACGGTGATCGCCGCGCCGAATTCGAAAGCGCTCGCCGAATCCATCCCCTGCCTCGTCGATCCGCGCGTATGGGGCCAGATCTCCGGGCGCATGTCGTCGCTCGACGCCAACGACGGCGTCGTGACGGCCGTGCCGGTGGAGGCGAGCCGCCTCATCGTGACCGAGGCGCTCACCATCGGCAACGTCCGGCTGATCGTGGCCGGCTGGCTGTCGCTCAATTCGCACATCTACGTGCTGCTGGCGCTCGGCATGGCGATCTTGCTGTCGGTCGCGACATCGAAATTCGTGCGCAACGTCGGGCGGAGGACGAAATGATCCTGCGCCTGGCCTCGCTCGTCCTTGCGTTCGCCGCTTCGCAGGCGGTCGCACGCGCGCAGGTCGCGCCGGTCGTGCCGCTCGGCGCGGCCATCCAGTCGCAGATGAACGCGGCGGGCGGCGCGCCCGCGCCGGGCGCAATGCTCGCGCCGGGCGCCGCGCCGCAACCGCAGGCGGGCGCGAAGGACAAGCCGAAACGCAAGCCGCTGGCGCTCGATGCGCGCGTCATCCCGCTCGGCGGCGCGCTGAAGACGCCGGAGGCGTGGCAGGCCTACAAGGCGCGGTTCGTCACGGAGAACGGCCGCGTCATCGACACCGGCAACGGCATGATCAGCCACAGCGAGGGCCAGGGCTACGCCATGCTGCTGGCGGTGGCGGCCAACGACCGCGCGACGTTCGACCGGCTGTGGGGCTGGACGCGCGCCAACCTCATGGTGCGCGACGACCAGCTCGTGGCATGGCGCTGGGAGCCGACGCGACGGCCGGCGGTCGCCGACATCAACAACGCGTCCGATGGCGATCTTCTCATCGCGTGGGCGCTGGCGGAGGCCGGCGAGTTCTGGGGCGAGGTCGCGCTCAGGGCGGGCGGGCGGCGCATCGCGGTCGAGGTCGGCCGCAAACTGGTCGTCGCGCGCACCAAACTCGGCGCGCTGCTTCTGCCCGCGGTGGCCGGTTTTTCGGGCGAGGAGCGCGCGGACGGGCCGGTGGTCAATCCGTCGTACTGGGTGTTCCCCGCGTTCGCGCGATTGACGTTGGTCGCGCCCGAAGTCGACTGGAACGGCGTCGTGCAGAGCGGCCTCGATGTGCTGAGGGCCGCGCGCTTCGGCGCGAGCGCGCTGCCGGCCGAATGGGTTTCGCTGAAGGACGGCGTGGCGAAGCCGGCCGACGGTTTTCCGGCGCAGTTCGGCTATAACGCCGTGCGCATTCCGCTTTATCTGGCCTGGGCGGGCGTGGGCGAGCGCGACCATTACGATCCGTTCGTCGCCTGGGCGCGCACAGGGCGCCCGAGCGTCGTGGAGCTCGCGAGCGGCGCGCAGGCCGGCGCGCTCGGCGAAGGGGGCTATGCGTCGGTGGGCGCGCTCGCGCTGTGCGCGGCCGAAGGCGTTGCGATGCCGGCCGATACGGCGTTCGCGCGCGCGCCGGAACATTACTATCCCGCAACGCTGCGCCTGCTCGCGGTCGTGGCCGCGCAGATGAGGTATCCGACATGCCTGCGCGGCTGAACGGATCGCTCCTCCTGCGCGCGCTGGCGCTGCTGGCGCTGACGGCGCCCGCGCTCGCGCAGGCGTCCGACGGCGGTTCGATGATCATCGACGCGCCGATGGCCAGGCCCCAGCCGCAGCCGCTCGCCGAACCGTCTGCGCCAGAGTCGCCCGAGCCGAAAGCCGAGGCGAGAGCGCCCGTCGTGGAGGAGGGCGCTGCGCCGGCGTCCTCGGCGCGCGCAACGCCCCGGCAGGCCGCGCCGATCGCCGAGGAGGGCGACAGGCCGGACGAAACGGCGCTGCGCTACTATGCGGGGCGCGGCGAGATGGGTCGCGTGAACGTCGAGATCGAACGACTGGTTCGGCTCTACAAGAGCTGGACGCCGCCGCTCGATCTGTTTGCGCAGGAACAGTCCGGCGCGCCGGACGAGGAAGCGCTGTGGGCGCTGTTCTCCGCCGATCGCATCGACGAACTGCGCGCGACCATCGAGGCGCGCAAAAAGGAACAGCCCGGCTGGGCGCCGTCGAAAGATCTGGAGACGAAACTCAGGCGCAAGGAAACGCGCCTGCGCATCATGACCTTCTTCCGGCAGGGGCGGTGGCAGGACCTCGCCGACTACGTCAAGCAGGACTCCCATCAACCCGACGACACCGACGTCGAAATGCTCTGGGCGGTCGCGGAGGCGTTCTCCAAGACCAAGCAGACGGCGGATGCGATCGGCGTCTATCGCTCCATTCTCAACAGCTCTTCGGAAAAGCCCGCGCGCCTGGCCACCATTCACAAGGCGATGGCGAGCCTGCGGATGAGCGACGTGGAGCCGCTGATCGCGATGGGACGCACGGAGGCCTCCGGCAAGAGCGAATTCGCGGCGATCGAGACCGACATCGTGCGCGCTCGCATCAGCGCCTATCTGCACGACGAACGCGCCGACAAGATTCCGGACGGCGAACTGGCGGTCTTTCAGGACCACGCCAGGGGCGCGAGCGATCCCAACCAGGCCGGGCTGGTGGCGTGGTATTACTACAAGACGAAAGCGTTCCGCGACGCGCTCGAATGGTTCAAGCTCGCGCTGGAGCGCGGCGGCGACGCCATGGTGGCGCACGGTCTCGCCCATTCGCTGCGCGAACTCGACATGCGGCGCGAGACGGAAGAAGTCGCCTATGCGTGGCGCGAACCGCTCGTCAACAATCTCATCCTGTTCATCGACATCCTCGAACGCGATCTCACGCTCGAACATCCGCCCTATATCGAGCCGGAGCGTCTGGCGCGCTATGCGAAAGCGACGATGGAGGCGGCCTCCGGCGAGGGCGCGCAGGCGCTCGCCTGGTACGCCTACAATTCGTGCCAGTACGAAGTCGCGCATCAATGGTTCCAGCGCGCGGTCGCCTGGTTCCCCAAGGAGGCGACCGTCTACGGTCATGCGCTCACGCTGAAGCGGCTGAAGAAGGACAAGGAATTCTGGGAGCTGATGAACCGCTACGACGGTCTGTTCGCCAAGGCGCTCGAGATCGTGTTTCCGGACGGCTATTACCACCCGCCGACGGCCTGCGATCTGCTCGCCAAACAGAATCTGCGCGCCGGCCAGCAGAATCTCGGCGCCTATACCGCACCCGCATCCTACGCCCATCCGCAGCAGAACGGCATGAGCGGATATGGCGTCACAGCCGCGCAGGCGGCGGGCTATGCGCCGCAGGCCTATCCGCCGGCCGCGCATATCCAGCGTCAGGAATTCCCGAAGTTCGACCGCAAGCTGTTTCCGGCGCCGACCGATCCCGAAAACGCGATGCGCTTCGCCGCGTCCGCGTCGCCGGCCACGCACAGTCCGTCGCTGAAATCGCAGGCCGCCGTCGACATGCCGTTGCAGCGCGAGCCGGTGCGCGGACCGTGGCCGCTGGTGGCCAGCCGCGTGCCCGGCGTCGGGCGAATGCCCTACGAACGCTACGGGTTCTCGCTCCTGCCCGGCTGGAACGGCGCGACCGGACCGACGTCGCCGACCTACGCCGTGCAACGGGCGCCCAAAGGCACGCTGTGGGAAGCGGAACAGGCGGAGAAGGCGCGCCCGCGCATCGCGTTCGCAAACGGCATGAGCGGCGTCCCAGCGGCCGGCGCGCCGATGCAGGGCATGGCGCAACCGCCGGCGGCAGCCCAGACGCCGCCCCATGCGGCGCAGCCCGTCGTCGCCCCTTACCCGCAGCAGCCGCCCGTCGGCGCCGCCTACGCGCCGCCACAATATGCCCCGCCCTATGGCGCGCCGGCCTATGTCGCGCCGCCCCATGTGGCGCCGCCCCACGCGGCCCCGCCGGCAGTCGCGCAGCCCGTCGCGCCCGCGCCTGTCGCTGCGAGCGCGTCGCCGCCTGCGCCGGCTCCGGTCGCGCCGACGTCCGAGCCCGCGCGCGAGGCGAGCGAGCCGGTCGCCAGACTCGCACTGCCGCAGACGACCGACGCCGGCGCGCTCGCGCAACGGGCGATCCAGTTCTTCAGCGCGAAAAATTACGCGGGCGCACTGGAGGCGCTCGACCAGCGCGCGCCGCTCGCGCCCGAGACGACGAATCTGAAGATGATCCGCGCCTGGTCGCTCCTGCATCTGCAACGCAAGGAAGAGGCGCGCGGCGTGTTCGCCACGCTCGGCGCGCAGGGTTCGCAAAAATCCCGGTCGGGGAGTCCGTAACATGTACGCGCGTTTGACATCGCTCCCGCTCATGCTGGCGCTCGCGGCCTGTTCGTCCGGCGCCAATACGACCGCCCATGTGGCGAGCGCGGAAACCACGCAGACCATCGCCACGCTGCCGGCGTCCGGCGCCGATCCGGCGCTCTTGCTGGTGGACATGCCCGGCCCCGGCGGCGCGGTGACGGATTTCCGCGAGACGGCCTTTTCCAACGGCTTGCGGCAGGTCGCCACGCTCGAGGGCGGCGTTTCCGGCCTGGGGCGCAACCAGATCGAGATCGCGGTCGAGACGCGGCCCTCGAATACGGATTCGGTCAACATCAGCCGGCCGACGGAAGGCGGCGTGCGCCGTGAAATTCTCACGCGTTTTCCGGGCGTGGAGATGCGCATTCTCACGCAGCCGCGCTCCAACGGCCTGGGCGTGTTCGGCCTGGCGATAGGGCGGACGCGCCATGGCGCGCGCTGCGCTTTCGCCTGGCAATGGGTGGACGACATTCGCAAGAGCGGCGATCGCTCCGTGTTCGCGCGGTTCGGCGGCGAGGCGCCGGCGCCGGCTTCCATCCGCGTTCACATGTGCCGCACGGACGCCACCGTCGACGATCTCGCCGCCACCATCGAAGGCATGACGCGCGCCGCGCCCACCACGATCGCGCGCGCGCTCGATCCCGCGCGACGCCCCAGTCTCTCGCCGGTGCAGGGCCGCGCGGCCAGGACGACCGGCGCGGTCGTGGACGGCACGCTCGAGTCGGCTCTCGGCCCGGCGCCGGCGCTCGCGGCCGCCGCGCCGAAGGCGGCGCCTACGAAAGTCGCGCGCAAGCCGGCGCGGGTCGCGCGCAAGCGCGCACCGGCGGTCGAGACGCCGCGGCCCGAGCCCGTGCAGCAGAGCTTTGCGCCGATGGCCGGCGGCGGGCCGCGTTACCTGGCGCCTGTGCCCGGCCAGCCGCTCCACCCGAGCGCGCCGCCGGTGGCCGCGGTCAGCCCGCCCGCACGCGCTCTCGACCCCAGCCTGCCGGCCGCCGCGTATCGCGGGCCCTTGCAAAGGGTCCATTAACCGCGTGAGACAAAGCCCGGCGGGACGCCGCCGGGCGATCCACTTGCCGAAAATTGTTCGGTTTTCCGCAACACGGCGCCAAGCCGGCCGTCATAATGTCGTAACGTGAGGTCGTTCCGGGAACCGGGGCGCGCTCGCAACGGTTGAGAAGGCCATGCTGGCTGGAGGCGGACGTGTCGATTTCCGATTTTGAACGATTGCTGGAAGCCCTCATCCCCGCGAGCGGCCGTACGACCCTTACGCTGACCGAAGCGCCCGAAAGCGCCGACGATCTGATCCGGCTGCTGGAGCGGGCGATCGCCACCGGCAACCGGCGCGGCGCGCCGCTGGCGCAGATCGACCTGCCGGCGGATGCGTTCGAAACGTTCGGCACGACCTTCTGGCATGTGCCGATCGAGGATTCGAGTCGCGATGGCGTGGTGCGCCTTGTCTTTGCGCGTCCCGAGGAAGACGACGGCATGCCGCAGGCGGCCTGAGGCCGCCCCCGCGCCGTCTCAAGGCGTCCTTTTTTCCGAGCAAAGATTTCGTTGGTGAAAGCCGGCTTGTAACCGACAATCGCCAGCGAATCACTTTGCGATGCGCCGCGTTCCGGGCGCGTCGCGCCGGCGCTGCAAACGCTACAGGCGGCGGAGACGGAACTTGAAAGCACACGCACCGGCGGAAGCCGACGTCGCTCCGACCAAGCCGCGTCTGCAGTATGCGGCGCTGCCGTTTCGGGAAGGCGAGCGGCTGGAGATCATGCTCATTTCTTCGCGTGAGACGCGGCGCTGGGTGGTGCCCAAGGGGTGGCCGATCAAAGGCGCCAAGCCGCATTTCGTCGCCGCCATCGAGGCGATGGAGGAGGCGGGGCTGCTCGGAAAGATTTCGAAGAAGCCGATCGGCGCCTATCATTACGTCAAACGCCTGCGCAACGGGGCGGGGCTGTTGTGCGAGGTGCGCGTCTTTCCATTCCGCGTCGCCAGGCAGCGCAAGAACTGGCCTGAGCGCAGCCAGCGCACCACGAAGTGGTTCGACGCGTTCGAGGCGGCCGAACTGGTGCATGAGCCGGGATTGCAGGGACTCATCCGGGGCTTCGCCGGCGTGGCGGCGGACGAGGAAGAGGCCGAGGTCACGCCCGACGGCGTGGGGCGATAGCCGAAAGATGAAAAGGCCGGCGTCTGGACCGGCCGAAATGGTCGGAGTGAGAGACCGACAACCTTGAATATCGTCCTATCTCAGGTTTGATTTTTTGTCGCAGTTTTCAAAGCGTTTTTTCGATTTCCGGTCTTTATTTCCGACCACCAAATTGCATATTGTCTCATTTTGGAAGTGGGGCCCAAAGTGGGGCCCATAAGTGGTCGGAACGATGGCGCGGGCGCGGAACAAGCTCAACACGAAGGTCGCCGCCGCCCTGTCCGAGCCCGGCCGGCACTCCGATGGTGGCGGGCTCTATCTAGCCATCGACGGGCTTGGCGCGGCGATGCGCCGCCGCTGGATTTTCCTTTATCCCTGGGCCGGCAAGCGGCGTGAAATGGGCCTGGGTGCTTATCCCGTCGTCTCGCTGGCAGAGGCCCGGCGCGCTCGTGACGAGGCCGAGCGGATGCTTCGCTGCGGGCGTGACCCGATCGCTGCAAGAGACGAAGCGCGGCGCGCTCTGGCGGGCAAGCCGACTTTTGCCGAAGTCGCCGACGCGCTGATCGCTGCAAAAGAGGCCGAATGGCGAAACGAAAAGCATCGGTCCCAATGGCGATCCTCGCTCGATAATGACGCGGCGGCGCTTCGCGAGAAGCGAGTTGATGAGATCGACACAGCGGCCGTGCTCGAAGTGCTGAAGCCGGTTTGGGCGGCGAAGCCGGAAACGGGCTCCCGGCTTCGCCAGCGGATAGAAGCAGTCCTCGACGCCGCGAAAGCCCAGGGACACCGGACCGGCGAAAATCCGGCAGCATGGCGCGGCCACCTGGCGCACTTACTGCCCAAACGCACCGCTCTCTCGCGCGGCCATCATGCGGCGATGGCCTACGACGACGTTCCTGCGTTCATCGAAAAACTGCGCGCGCATCAGCAGACATCGACGGCAGCAATGGCGCTCGAATTCCTCATTTTGACCGCGGCGCGCTCCGGCGAGGTCTACGGCGCCACATGGCCGGAAATCGACCTTGAGGCGAAGGTCTGGACGGTTCCCGCCGATCGCATGAAGGCCGGCCGGGAACATCGCGTGCCGCTTTCAGACCGCGCCGTGGCCCTTCTTAAGCCCCTCAGCGAAAATAAGACCGGCGACCTCGTTTTCATCGGTCGCCGCAAGGATCGGTTGAGCCACGTCGCGATGGCGAAAGTTCTGGCGCGTCTCGGAGTCGAGAACGCGACGCCGCACGGCTTTCGCAGCGCGTTCCGCGATTGGGCAGGGAATGAAACGCATTTTGCGCGCGAGGTCGCGGAAGCCGCGCTCGCGCATGTCGTCGGCGACGCTGCGGAGCAGGCCTATCGGCGCGGCGACGCGCTCGACAAGCGGCGAAAGTTGATGGAGGCATGGGCCGGCTACTGCGAGCCCGAGCATTCCGACAATGTTCTGAATTTCAAGAAATCGGGGGGCGATCCCGCCGCCTGACAAGGTGGCCGGGGGCGGAATGTTGCACCATCCCGCCCGGCCTTGACCAACAGCGAAAGGAGATTTCGCAGTGGCTGACGACAAGACTATCAAATTTTCGGAAAATCGGAAGGCATCGGAAACTTCAGATCAGCCCCCGACTTTGCTTGAACGGCTTGAGGCTGAACTGCGCGCCGTTCACGCTAAGTTCAATCAGCCCGGCCCAAGGACCGACGAAATATGCCAGGCCATCTGCGATAGACGATGGGAAATTTGCGAACTGGCCGAACAGACGCAAGCGCATGATGCGCGGTCGCTCGCGGTCAAATTAAGAATCCTGCTCGCACAGCTTGATCTCGACATGGACGTTGCATGCCATGTGCCGGGCTCAGTTCGGAGCCTGGCGCCGGCAATTGCGGGCGATGTGGCGTACCTCGCGGAACCACATGAGTTTGCTGCGAGAACCAACCAATGAACACGCGCTTCCTGCTCATGGCGCAATATGAAGGCTTAGCCGTGATCCCGCTCGATCGCGTGTGCCGCGATTATTTCACGCACCTGACGCCGAACGTCCTTGCGCGCAAGATTCTGTTCGGCGAGGTTCGCCTGCCACTGATCCGTATTGAGGGCGGATCGCAGAAGAGCGCGCGTGGGGTCCACGTCGAGGACTTGGCGGATTGGATCGACGCGCGCCGCGCCGCCGCAGCAAAAGAATTGAATCAGATGACGGGTGAGACATAGCGCCCGCCACAAGACGCGCGGGGATAGGCCGACGGGCCGACAAGCCGAAATCGCACCTTCGGTTTCCACGCGATCCCGCCCGGTGCTTGCCAGGTGTATACGAGTGAGCAAAGGAATAATGACAAGGGCGCGTCGAGCGTCCACCGGCTACTATCTCGCCACCGATCCCCCTGGATGGGCCCCGAGCTCATCGCAATGGCGCGGTCTCGAAACTTCGTTCGGCCATCCAATTCCGACTGACCTGCGCGATGCTGTTGCGGAAATTGTGGCCGAATATTTTCATGCTAGTCACGCTGAGCAAAGCGCGTCATCTGTTGCCGATGCGACGGCGTATCTGCAATCTTTGGAGAGAAAGGCGAAGGCCTTGATCAAAGCGCTGGCAGGTGATTTGCCTGACGCCGCGGCCCGAAACACACGCGATTTTCTGTGCGACTATTATTGGTTCAATCCGAGGGCGCCTCAAAAAGGCGGCTTCGGCAAGGTGGCCAAAATTCAGGAACTGGTGAACAGCCTGATCGATGCAGCAAGATCACTAAAGAGCGATCTGCGGAACGAGAAAGAGTGCGATCCGAAGAACAAGAAGAACAAGGCCAAGAATGAGGGTAAGCGCGCATCGGCCTGGGATTGCATGATTGTCGATCTCACGAAAACACTGACACAACGCGGCCTACCGACCTCTGTCAACAAGGGAACGGATAAATCCAAAACTGATGATCCGTCCGGGTTCGTTCGCCTGATTATGGGCCTGCAGGCGTCCTTTCCGGTTGAGTTTCGGCGTTACCACATCGGCCATGATGGCTGGACGTCATACGACGCGACAGCCGCGGCAGTTTCGAAGGCGCAATCGGCGTATCGAAAATACGTGGCAGCTCGGGACGATAAGTCTCGCAAAAATGTTCGTTAGCGTCCCGCCCAAATCTGAATCCGTAGGAAATTAATTGAGCCGCAACGAAACAGGCGGCGACTCAAGCCGCTTCAACAGGAGCGGCGCAATGTCTCGACAATCCCAAACATCCGAACGCAATGCCTATAGCGTCGATGAATTCTGTCATCGGGTCAGCATCTCGCGCGCATCCTTCTACCGATTGGCAAAGGCGGGGAAGATTCGCCTGGTCCGCATCGGCGGCCGAACCGTCGTCCCGGCTGCTGAAATCGCGCGCCTTTTGGGCGCCAAGGCTCCGCTCTGATGCGAACGCACCTGATCTCGACCAAGGTCGCCGAACTCCCGGCAGTGCGCGAGTTGCAGGAGCGCCCGCAATGGGTGGCTTGGCGCTACAAGGAGGTAACGGATTCCGACGGAACGAAGAAAGCGACCAAACCGCCGGTCAATCCAAAGATCGGCGGCGGCGCTTCGCATTCGGACCCGAACACATGGGGCACCTATGCGCAGGCGCGCGTGTTCGCCATGTCGCGCAAGATGGCGGGCGTCGGCTTTGTTCTGACCGAGGACGACGGCTATACGGGCATCGATCTCGACAAGGTGCGCGATCCGGCGACAGGCGCGCTCGACCCGTGGGCCGCCGAGATCGTCGCGATGGCGGAGACCTACACCGAGGTCAGCCCGTCGGGCGCTGGCCTGCGCCTGATCGCGCGCGGAAAGATTCCCGCGACCGTGAAATGCGATCCTGCGCACGTCGAAATCTATCGCTCGCAGCGCTATCTCACGATCACGGGCGACCACGTTCCTGACACGCCAACGACGATCGAGCCGGCGCCCCGCACGATCGAGGCGCTCATGGCCCGCGTCGCGGAGCGCCAGCCGAAAGCCGAACCTGCGTCGGCGTCGGAGTCTGAACCAGCCAAGCATGCGCGCGCGCCTCTCAATTTCGTGAAGCGCGAGCGCGCTGCGGGAGCAGCCAATCATGCCGGAGCCAGGCCGAAACGCGATTTCTGGGCGAACCTGCGCGACGCGACCATGAACGATGTGTCGTGGTTCACTGCTCTCTTTCCGGCGGCTACATATCAGCCAGGCACCGGCGGCTGGCGTGTTCAGTCGAAATATCTCGGCCGCAGCTTGCAGGAGGACATTTCGATCACGCCCGGCGCCGCGACCGGTGGCATCGTCGATTTTGGCGTAGCTGACATGGGAGACAGACGCCTCGGCAAACGGACGGCGGTCGATCTTGTCATGGAATGGGGCGGCAAGTCCGATCCTGTCGAAGCCGCGCGCTGGCTGTGCGACCAAATCTGCCTGACAATGGAATCGTTGGGGTGGAACGAGCGCACGCAGTCAGAGGACGTGCAGCCGACCCAAGAGGCGCGCGTTGACGACGATGGGACTGTTTACGATTCCGAGACTGGCGAAGTTCTTCATCGGGCGGAGAAGTCAGCGGCGGATAGCAACGAGCTTCCCGACCGTCTGACGAAACCGGCGGGCCTTCTCGGCGATATTGTCAATTGGATCGAGAATTCCGCGCAGCGCCCGAACCGCGTGCTGGCGCTCGGCGCCGCGATAACAGTGGCGGGCACGCTCATGGGCAGGCGCGTCGCAGGTCCGACCACGAGCGGAACGCATTTGTATGTCGTGATGTTGGCCCCGTCCGGCAGTGGGAAGGATCACCCCTTGCGCCGCGCTGCCGCGCTACTGCGCGAAGCGGACCCCGCCCTTGTCGGGCCAGGCGAGTTCATGTCGCAAACCGCGCTGGCGCGCCATGTTGGAGAAAATCCGTTGAGCTTGTCTCCATTGGACGAGTTCGGCGCGCTGGTTGCACGGGTCTGCTCGCCGAAGGCCGGCGGATGGGAGAAGGGCCTGGTGAAGATTCTGCGTGAATACTGGGGCGGTTCGTTCGAAACGATCCCAGGTACGCAATGGGCCAGCCTGAAAACCGAGCCGATCATCTGGCCAGCGCTATCCGTGCTCGGCGTGTCTACGCACGATGAATTCTTTTCCGCCCTGTCGTCGCGCGAGGCCACGAACGGCTTTCTGAACAGATTTCTCTTGCTCTCGACGACGGCGCGGGTCGTTGACATAGACGAGCCCGCCGCCAACCGCTTTCAAATCCCGCCGTCGATCAAGTCTCAAATTCGCAATCTCTACGCTGATTGCGCCGGAGGTTCGAAAACGAGCGTGATAGTTGATGGCGCAACAGTTCGCGACGCCGGCGACCGCAGCCTGTTCAACGAGCAGGGCCAAATCACGATCGGGTGGGCCGACGAGCAAACGCGGGCAAGCTATCGCGATCTCGTGAAAGAGGCATTGTCGAAATCTGATGACGGGGCCGGCGAGCTTTGGGCGCGCACCGCCGAGATGGCGATCCGACTGGCCACGATCCATGCCGTCTCTCGCGCTGGCCTGGAAGCCCGACTTGGAGCAGAGGACTTCGCTTGGGGACACGAACTGGCGTGCTGGTCGGCCAACACGATGGCGCGCGAAGCGGGGCTGCGCATGTCCGACACACCGGCGCAGGCGAACGCCAAGCTTATCCTGCGACACATCACGGAAGCCGGTGGAAGCTTGAAACATCGCGATCTGAATCGGCGCCTCGCCCATCGTCTGCGGCAGATGGATTTGAAAGACGCTCTCACGGCCCTCACCGAGAGCGGCGCAATCCGCCAGCTTGTGACGCAGCCGCAGAAGGGCGGACCAAAGACCGTCAGCTACATCAAGAATGCAGGCTGAGGTCGTTTGTCAGGTGGCTCCTGGCAAACGACCTGACAAATCTGACAAACGCCGTCTCCAGCGTGGATTTCGGCAGCGTTTGTCAGATTTGTCAGGCGTTTGTCAGATAGGTTCCTGACACGCGATTTATGATCTAACAATTTGAGTTATATATTGATTCTCTATCACATGTATCGTTTGTCAGTATGTCAGGAAGGGATGGTAGAATGTAATTAGAAGCCTCCCGAACTCAGATGGGGGCCTATTCGTATAGACAAACGCGCCAAACGCTTTGAAGCAGTTCCGGCGCTACAGCGAAACGCCGGGGGCGAGCGCGCAACCCGCTCGGGACGTTAACCGCCATCGCTTTTTTCAGCTAACGTCCCGCCCAATCAATCCGAATCGCGATTTCTTGTCCTTCGACGGCCGCAACGGCTTGCGGCTCACACGGAGGACGGAGATGTTGCAGCCTGCCGAACTTGAGCCGCCGCTCGCGCGTGGCCCCGATCAGTCGGCTCGTGTCGCCGGATGCGGTCGCACGAAAATCTTCGAAGCAATCAAGGCTGGAAATTTGCCTGCGCGAAAGCTCGGCAAAAAGACGTCGATCCTCGACGCCGACCTTCGCTCATGGCTCGCGTCGCTCCCGAAGCTCAAGTCCGACTGATATGCGCCCGAGCCCTGAAATTGACGGTTGGTCCTCGCGCGACATCGCCCGAGCGCGCGCCAATCTCGCTCGCATTCTCCCTTGGCCGGAATGGATCGCCGCCAAGCGTCCTTCGCCCGAACATCAGCGCATGTGGCGATATGTCGTCGCCGAGTACATGAAGCTTGCCGTCCTGACGCCGGATGAAGAGCGGCTGGTGAGAACCACGCTCGGCCTCGATGCGGAGGACGCCGCCGTGGAGGAAACCCATGTCGGCGCGTAAGAAAGCAAACCCCGGCGGCCGGCCGACGAAATTCTCGCCGGAACTCGTCCGACCCTTCCTCGACATGATCGCGACGGCCAAAACGACTGCCGATGCGGCGCGGGCGATCGGCGTGAATCCGAGCACCATTTTTGATTGGCTCGCCAAGCACGAAATGTTTGCCAAGTCGTATGCGCGCGCGAAAGAAGCCGCCGCGGATTTCATCGTCGAGGAAATGCTCGCCATCATCGATGACAGCCGCAACGACTTCACGGATGGCAAGAACGGGCCGGTCTTCAACCCCGAAGCCGTGGCGCGCAGCCGCCTGCGATTCGACGGAAGAAAATGGCTCGCCGCCAAGCTGCGGCCGTCGAAATACGGCGACAAGCTCGACCTCGCGCACGGCGTCACGCCAGGCAACCCGCTAGACGAACTCATTCGCTCGATCCAAGGCAGCGCCATCAAGATCGTAGCGCGACCGTCGGAGCGAGACGAAAACGACTAACTGAAAAGGGCTCCCGAAAAATGTCATCCATATGGAAACACCACAGTCAGTGGTCGAACGGCGCCCTTCGTGAAATCTTTCGCCCCGCAGCGGCGCACTTTCTGGTCGCCGCTCACAAAGGGTCGTACGTCAGCGAAATCGCGGCGGACATCGCCGCCTTGCATGCAGCAGGCCTGGCCGGCTGCGGCCTGAGCAAAGCCGGGCCGCTCGGCGCGCGCAAAGCCCTTGGCGCATGGTTCTTCGTAGGCTTCGGTCTCGGCGAGGCGGTCGAGCGCTTCGAAGTCGTCGCTTCGGCCGTCGGGGGCGCGCGCAGGGATGCTGAGGCCGCCGCCGCCGATATCGTCGAGAAAGAGTTTGTACGCTTTCTCAAGCTGCTGGCGGTCGGACAGGCCAGCGCTCTGGGGGTCTGCCGTGACTTCCTTGACGAACTCGTCGAAGGCGAGCATGGCCGCCCGGCTTTTCGCGATCTGCGCGCTTGTCGTGCGCATGAACGCGGCGACATCATGTTCGTGGCCGCCGATCGACGTCTACGACCGACTACCGGAAGAATTCCGGGCAGAGCTGCCGTTGCGGCATACGTGGACGCTCGTTCCAGAAGACGAGGTCGCAGGCGGGTAAGCTTGCCTCTATCCGGGCCAGCCATCTTCTCGGGAATTTTACGGCGCTGAACAGAGCGTTGACCAACGCCCGCGCCGGCATTTCCTCTATTTTGCCCGCGACCGTGACAGCCCTCCACGCATCGGCCAGAATAGGCTTTGATCGTTTTCGGGCTGACGATGTCGGGGATCAGCAATTTCACCTTCCTGAAGGCGCACGACGCCCGGCTGCTGGCGCTCGGCGCGCTGGCGGAACGGTATTTCAAGGACGACCCGTCCACCTCCATCGTCAAACTCAGGCAGTTCGCGGAACTGCTCGCCAAGACCGTCGCCGCCTTCCACGCGATCTACGACGAGCAGGACACGTTCGAGCAAAGGCTGCGCCGCCTCTCCTACGAACGGGCCATTCCCAAAGAAACGGCTGACCTTTTTCACGTCCTCCGCAAGGTGGGCAACGATGCGGTCCACGACGCCGTGGGGACGCATGCCGAAGCCCTGTCTTCGCTCAAATTCGCGCGGCAGTTGGCCGTCTGGTTTCACAGCACCTATGGCCTGCAGCCCGACTTCAAGCCCGGCCCATTCGTCCCTCCCCAGGAGCCGGTCGACGCCACCCAGGCGCTGACCGAAGAGATCGCCGCCCTCCGACGCACGGTCGCGGAAAGTCAGGACGCCGCCGCCGCCGCGCGGCTGCATGCGGAGGATCAGGTGCGGGCGCGCGAGAGCGCCGAGGAAAGGCTCCGGCGGGAGGCCGGCGAACGATCCGTCTGGGAACAGCTGGCGCAGGAGAGCGAGGCTGCCCGGCTCGAAATCGCCGCCAGACTCGCCTCGCTCCAGGCCGCTGCCGAGGCCGCGCCCCGCGCAGAGTTGCGGGAACTCGCGCAACGCGGCGAGCGGGCCGCCGCCCGCTATGACCTGGACGAAGCCAGCACCCGCGACCTCATCGACCAGCAACTCAGGGATCGCGGCTGGGAGGCAGACACCAGGACGAGCCGTTACAGCACCGGCGCGCGCCCGGCCAAGGGTCGAAACCTCGCCATCGCGGAATGGCCGACCGCAAACGGCCCTGCCGACTACGCCCTGTTCGTGGGGACGACGCTCGTCGGCCTCGTGGAGGCGAAGCGCCGCCGCAAAAACGTGTCCGCCGCCATCGACCAGGCCGAGCGTTATTCCGTCGGCCTGGGGGCGACGCAAGGCGTCGATCTGGCAGGCGGGCCGTGGGGCGACCATCGCGCGCCTTTCGTGTTCGCAGCGAATGGGCGCGGCTACCTGAAGCAGATCGAGACCGAGAGCGGCATCTGGTTTCGCGACACGCGCCGGCCCGCCAATCATCGCCGCGCGCTGGTCGACTGGCCGACGTCGGACGGCCTGGCCGCGCAACTGCAAATCGACCTGGATGCGGCGACCGCCTCCCTGCAAAGCCAGTCCTTCGATTTCGGTTTTCCGCTCCGCCCCTACCAGCGCAAGGCGATCGTCGCGGTGGAGGACGCATTGGCCAGCGAGCAGCGGCGCATGCTGATCGCGATGGCGACCGGCACCGGCAAGACCAAGCTCGCGATCGCGCTGCTCTATCGCCTGCTCGTCGCCAAGCGGTTTCGGCGTATTTGTTTCGTGGTGGATCGCAGCGCGCTCGGCCACCAGACGGCGGGCGAGTTCTCCACCACCAAAGTCGTCTCCGGCAAGACGTTTGCTGAAATCTTCGGGCTGAAAGGTCTGGAGCATGTGACGCCCGACGCCGACACCCGGGTGCATATCTGCACGATCCAGGGCCTTGTCCGCCGCGTGCTCTTCGCGGCCGACACATCCGAGGCCCCGCCGATCGACCAGTACGACCTGATGGTCATCGACGAATGCCACCGCGGCTATCTGCTCGACCGCGAGATGTCGGATGCGGAACTGAGCTTCCGGGGCGAGGAGGACTACATCTCGAAATACCGCCGCGTCCTCGACTATTTCGACGCGGTCAAGATCGGCCTCACCGCCACGCCGGCCCTGCATACGGTCGACATCTTCGGCGATCCGATCTTCCGCTACTCCTACCGCGAGGCCGTGATCGACGGCTACCTGATCGACCACGAGCCGCCCGTTCGCATCGAGACCGCATTGGCGCGCGCGGGGATCGCGTTCAAAAAGGACGAGCAGGTGGAGGTGCTCAACACCAGGACCGGCGTGGTCGACCTCACGCATGCGCCGGACGCCATGAGCTTCGAGGTCGAACAGTTCAACAAGAAGGTGGTGACAGAGGATTTCAATCGCGTCGTCGCCGAGGAACTGGCCAAACACATCGACCCGGCGCTGCCCGGAAAGACGCTGATATTCGCCGCGACCGACGCGCATGCCGACATCGTCGTGAAGGCGATCAAGACGGCGTTCGCCAATGCCTATGGTGACATCGACGACGCGGCGGTGAGAAAGATCACCGGCAGCGTGGACCAGGTTCAAAAGCTCATCCGGTCGTTCCGCAACGACGCCGACCCCAAGATCGCGGTCACGGTCGACCTGCTGACCACGGGCATCGACGTGCCCTCGATCACGAACCTCGTGTTCCTGCGGCGCGTCAACAGCCGCATCCTGTACGAGCAGATGATCGGCCGCGCCACGCGCCAGTGCCCGGAGATCGGCAAGGAGGTGTTCCGCATCTTCGATGCCGTCGACCTCTACCCGCACCTCCAGAACCTGACGGAAATGAAGCCCGTCGTCGTCAACCCGTCGATCGGGTTCGAGCAGCTGGTCAAGGAGCTGATCGCGGCGAAGGACGACGCCGCGCGCGAGACGATCCGTGATCAGTTCGCGGTCAAGCTCAGGCGGCGGCTCAAGAGCCTGTCCGAGACAGGCCGGCAGCAGTTCGAGGCGGCGGCGGGAGAAACGCCCGAAGCGACCCTGCAACGGCTCCTTGACAGCGCACCGGCCGCGCTCTCGTCGTGGTTCGCGGCGCGCTCGACAATTGGCCCCATTCTCGACTGGCAGGCCGACGGCGATGCGCCGACCTACATGCCGATCTCGCACCACGACGATCAGGTGGTCGGCGTCACGCGCGGATACGGCGCAGCCGAAAAGCCGCAGGATTTTCTTGACAGCTTCGCCGCTTTCGTGCGCGACAACCTTAACGCGATCGCTGCGCTGAAACTCGTGGTCCAGCGCCCGCGCGACCTCACCCGCGCCGACCTGAGGGCGCTGCGGATCGCGCTCGACGCCAGAGGCTATTCGGAGGCGAACCTGCGCCGCGCATGGGCGGACGCCAGAAACGAGGATATCGCCGCCTCCATCATCGGCTTCATCCGGCAGGCGGCGATCGGCGACCCGCTGGTTCCCTACGGCGAGCGCGTTCAGGCCGCCATGCGGCGCGTGCTGGCGGGCCGCGCCTGGAGCGAGCCGCAGAAACGGTGGCTGAAGCGCATTGGCGAGCAGGTGGAAAAAGAGATCGTCATCGACCGCGAGGCCATCGACCGCGAGCCCTTCATCGCCGACGGTGGCTTCGCGCGGCTGAACAAGGTATTTGGCGGCGACCTTGAGAGCGTGCTCGCCGGCATCAACGAAGAAATGTGGAAAAAGACGGGCTGATGACCACCACCTCCGACATCGTCGCCAAGCTCTGGTCCCTCTGCCACGTCCTGCGCGACGACGGGGTGACCTATAACGAATACGTCACCGAACTGACCTACCTGCTGTTCCTCAAAATGCTGGAGGAGACGAAGCGCGAGGATCGCCTTCCCGCAGGCTACCGCTGGGGGGCGCTGGTGAAGCGCGATGGGCTCGACCAGCTCGATTTCTACAAGCGCCTGCTGCTCGACCTCGGCAAGCCCGAGGTGAAGGACGAACTCATCCGCGCCATCTTCACCGACGCGCAGACCCGCCTGCGCAAGCCGACCAACCTGAAGGCGCTGACGACGGACATCGACAAGCTCGACTGGTTTTCCGCGCGCGAGGAAGGCTTGGGCAACCTCTACGAAGGGCTGCTCGAAAAAAACGCCTCGGACAAGAAATCCGGCGCGGGGCAATATTTCACGCCGCGCCCGCTCATCGATTGCATCGTGCGGCTCATGCAGCCGCAGCCGGGCGAGATCGTGCAGGACCCGGCGGCCGGCACGGCGGGCTTTCTGGTCGCCGCCGACCACTACATCAGAGCGGCGACCGACGACCTCTACAGGCTCACCGAGGCGCAGGCGTTCTTCCAGCGCCACAACGCCTATGTGGGGGCGGAGCTGGTGCCGGACACGCACCGCCTCTGCATGATGAACCTGCTCCTGCACGGCATCGAGGGCGGGGTCGTCAATGTCGACACGCTGTCGCCGGACGGCGAGCGGCTGCCCAAGGCGGATGTCATCCTCACCAACCCGCCGTTCGGCACGAAGAAGGGCGGGGGACGCCCGACGCGCGGGGATTTTTCGATCACCGCCGACAGTTCCAACAAGCAGCTCGCCTTCGTGGAGCATATCGTCCGCGCGCTTAAACCCGGCGGCCGCGCGGCCGTCGTCGTGCCGGATAACGTGCTGTTCGAGGACAATACCGGCCGGCGCTTGCGCACGTGGCTGATGGAGCTTTGCAACCTGCACACCATATTGCGCCTGCCGACAGGCATCTTTTACGCGCAGGGGGTCAAGACCAATGTGCTGTTCCTCCAGCGCGGCAGGACGGACAAGGCGAACACGAAGACGGTCTGGGTGTACGACATGCGCGCCAACATGCCGGCCTTCGGCAAGACGCGCCCGCTCGCGCTCGCCGATTTCGCGGAGTTCGAGAAAGCCTATGGGGTTGACGCGAACGGCGGCGCGAAGCGCAAGGATCAGGGCGCGGAAGGTCGCTGGCGCTCTTTCGCCCGCGCGGAGATCGCCGCGCGCAACGACAATCTGGACATCGCCTGGCTGCGCGATACGGAGGCGGAGGCCGAGGAAGGTCTGACCGAACCGGAAGACATCGCGGCGGCGATCATCGGGCACCTCAAGGCGGCGCTGGAGGACATCGAGGCGCTGTCGGACGAACTGGAGACGGACGAGGAGAACGTCGCGGAGGCGGCGGAATGAGTGGGCTGCCGGTGAATTGGGAAAGCGCGAAAATTGGAGAGTTATGTCAACTCATCAATGGACGTGCGTTCAAGCCCACTGATTGGACCACTTCTGGATTGCCTATCATACGCATCCAAAATTTGAACCGGCCCGACGCCAATTTCAATTTTTACGATGGACCCGTCGAGTCCCGCTTCCTTGTTGAACATGGTGACTTGCTATTTGCATGGTCAGGCACCCCTGGAACCTCCTTCGGAGCCCACATTTGGCGAGGTTCAAAGGCCATACTGAACCAGCACATTTTTAACGTTCGTTTCGATCGGCATTCGCTCAACACAGATTTTTTGCGGCAGGCGATCAACCAGACGCTCGACGAACAGATCGCCAAGGCTCATGGCGGTGCGGGGCTCGCGCATGTAACAAAAGGTCGATTTGAAGATACTACGCTGCCTGTCCCTCCCCTCCCCGAGCAACGCCGCATCGTCGCGAAGATCGACAGCCTGTCCACGAAATCCAGCCGCGCGCGCGAAAACCTCGACCACATTCCCCGGCTGGTCGAGAAATACAAACAGGCGGTGCTCGCGGCGGCGTTTCGGGGCGATCTGACGGGGGAATGGCGAAAGCAGCACGGTCGAAATTTCTCTTGGGCGTTGACGAACCTCGGATCGCTGCTGGCCAATATACGATATGGCACAGCAAAAAAATGCTCTTACGAGGGCGGCGCGACCCCAGTGCTTCGCATTCCAAACGTGCAACTCGGGCGGATCGACCCCGAGGACATGAAATTCGCGGACTTCGACCCCGGTGAGATCAAAAAACTCCGCCTCGCTGCGGGAGACATTCTGGTGATCCGATCTAATGGCAGCCTCGATCTCGTCGGACGGTCTGCAGTCATTAGAGAAGCGCAAGCTGGAATGCTCTTTGCCGGGTACCTGATCCGTCTAAGGCCGCGCCAAGACGTGGTCGATCCCGATTTCTTGCATCTATTTCTCATGGCCCCCGATACCCGTGCCGATATTGAAAATCTCGCCAAGTCGACGAGCGGCGTTAACAACATCAACAGCGCCCAGCTTCAGGGTTTAAGACTCGCACACCCGGAACGAGACGAGCAGAATGAAATAGTCCGGCGTGTCGTCCACGCGTTTAACTGGATCGACCGCCTCGCGCACGAAGCCGCCAGCGCCCGAAAACTCGTCGACCGGCTCGACCAGGCGGTGCTCGCCAAGGCGTTCCGGGGCGAACTCGTGGCGCAGGACTCGTCCGACGAACCGGCGAGCGCGCTGCTCGCGCGGATCGCAGGGCAGAAGCCTCCTGCCACGGAGAAGAAGAAGCGCGCGGCCCAGGCAGGCTAGGCGCGCATCGCCGATCAGGTCGTGCGAAAGAATCGCGCGATGTCCGGCATGACGCCGCCGGCCGCCGTGCAGCAGCCGGCGACGCCTGCGGCGCGTTCGGGTCCCCATCGCGCGGTGAGGCGAACATGGCCAGCCTTCTTACGGGCGACTTCTGGTTCGACCTTTGCGCAGAAGTTGAGCGCCGCCGAAGGCGCTCTTTCACGCGCGAACAAATCCAGGAGTTCGACCAGCTTTGGGCGTCCCTAGCGCGCCAGCACTTCGCCGATGTCGCCCGGCTCGAACCGGATGCAACGCGCGATTCTTACGACGTAAAGAACCGCGTTGGTGGCGCGACCCGATTTCTTCAAGAATAATAGCTATGGGAAAGGGCGCAGTCCAATCGAATCCAGAAGGATTTTCCCTAGCGGAGGACCACGGCCACAACATCGATGGCATGGACTCCCCGGAGAAATTTCGGACCGAACTGGCGCGCATCGCGAAGGAAGGGGCCACGGATGAACCTGCAAAACTGGATCAGCCAGGCGAGCGCGCACTGGAAGGAGTTCACGCCGAAGCGGTATCGGGCGCTGAAGCAGGCCGGCCGGTTGCCGTCGGCTCTGAAGGAAGCGGCGGAACGGACGCATCTCGAAATGAACGACCTGACAGCGCAGGGGTACGACGAGCACCAGGCGTGGGAAATGACGCGCGAGAAGTACCTGTTCCCGCCGCAAGAGAAGAAGATGCGGGACGAACCGGTGGCGAGCGAGGGGATTCGCGCGTTGCAGAAAGCGCGCAGGGAGATCGCCCGGATTCGCGAGAACAGCGAGGACTGAAAGAGCCGGCCGCCCGGCGGCCCGGCGGCCGAAGCGGGCAGCGCGATGGCGCTGCGGCGAAGGGATGGGAGAAGGAAGTCGAGCGCCTGCGCGACGTGCTGTCGCCAGCCGAATTGTCCGCCGTCGCGGCCTCGACCAGAAGCGCCCATTACACCAGTCCGGAAATCGTCAAGGCCATGTGGACGGCGCTGCGCCGCCTCGGATTCGGCGGCGGTCGGGTGCTTGAGCCGTCCGTCGGCGCCGGCAATTTCTTCGGTCTCATGCCGGCCAAGGAATTCGCAATGACGGTCGGGGGCGAGACCTTTGACAAGCGCAAGGATGCCGGCGAGCGGATCGTGGCGACGGCGGTCGAAATGGAGAAGAGCGGCGCGCGCCGGACCCAGATCGGGTCCTACGGCGATTTCCGCCTGACGCTCGATCGTTCCGAGCATGGAAATACGTTCATGGTGTCGGTCAAGGGCGATGGTGAATATCACACCACGACCTTTACCTCGGTCGCTGATCCGCAGGGCGTGGCGCAGCGCATTGTCAACACCATCAATGACACGCGCAATGTCGCCGAAGTGAAGGCCGACGATGTGTCTGTTATGGGCGCGACGCTTGCCGAACTCGCGTACCATATTCGCGCCAATGGGGGCGAGGTTGTCGGCTCGGTTCTGCTTGTAGATGCGAGCCGTTCTGGTAGCTTGGTTTCCAGGGCTGCCCGTTTGCGCGCCGTTGAAATGAGGTTTGGCGATGCGGTCAGACAAGAGCTTGGCGTCGAGCCCTCAGCCCTCACCGACCCCGAAGCAGATTATCTCCTCAACTTCCGAGGTGCTGACGCCCTCAGAGATCGAATCGCTGCGGCAAAAAGCCAAAGAAGCGAGCGACTACGCGCGAAAGGTGTTCGCTCAGACGGACAAGGCCGAGTAGCCCCCCGCTTCTCCGTCGCTCCGGTGTCGTTCGAGGGGCAGATCACGCGCCTTGCCGTGTCAATCCAGTAGCAGGCCGACGGCACATGGCACTACGACCTGACTCGCGATATCTCGGAAGGAGGCGCTGACGCCCCGGTTCTGCCACGCGGTCCCGAGGTTAAGAGCTCGGTTCGGGCTTGGATGCCCGGCGCCAGCGAACTCAATTTATTTCAATGGGATGCCGGCGACAAGGGCGGCGTGTCGTCGCGCGACCTCTCCGACGCGCTATCCCGCGGCGAAAACGGCACGATCATTGGCAAAATGCTGGAATCCGGCCGGATCGTGATCCATGACGACGCCTCGTCGCTTCCGGTCGAAGAGCGACCCGCTGGCGTCATCCAGGGCGCGACCATGCCGGACGGCACAGTTCATCTGGTCGCCGGAAACCTGTCGCCTGAAACGGCGCGCGGCGTCCTGCTCCACGAAGTCTTCCATGCCGGCGCTCAGAAGCTTGTCGGCTCCCGCGCCTGGAACGCCCTCATGGAGCGGGTGCAGCGCGCCACGAACGCCGCGATGGAGCGCGCCGTCACTGGCCAGTCGCATCCGTCCGACGATTTCTGGTCTGCGGCTCTTGCGCGCGGGCAGGCGGTCGAGGTTCCGACCGAGCATCTGGCCGAGGAAGTCGCGGCCTACGGCGATGATGGCCGCGAAGTCCAAATGAGAGTTCTGGCCAGCCGTCATGATCGCCGCTCCCGACAACAGGA